>Ga0209191_1000130_pt1 | contig 61106 bp, 83 predicted proteins | sample S_130626_EF_Meta_FD_187320 | JGI IMG/M metagenome (GOLD analysis project Ga0209191, IMG submission 187320) | Freshwater microbial communities from Lake Simoncouche, Canada to study carbon cycling - S_130626_EF_MetaG (SPAdes) (version 2) | ecosystem: Environmental > Aquatic > Freshwater > Lake ...
TTCTGTCTTGCCCATTGGAGGGGGCCATATATCAATGGTCTCCCACTGCTGGCAACGATCTTGCGACCGTAATACCGGAGGCCCCAACCGTTAACGAAGGCATGTTTCTTGCCATGCCACAACGGCAAATCATTGCATGGGGCAGCACGGACAATGGCATCAAAGACCCGCTATTAATCCGCTGGTGCGATGTTGAGGATTACAATTCTTGGATTCCTACGATCACCAATCAGGCTGGTTCCTATCATCTTCCCAAAGGCTCACGGATTGTCCAGTGCATTCAGGGTCCACAGCAGGGCCTGATTTGGACCGATCTTGGTTGCTGGGCTATGCAATATGTCGGGCTTCCCTATGTCTACCAATTCAACGAAGTTGGCACCGGCTGCGGCTTGATTGGCAGGAAAGCCGCAACGTCTGTCAATGGCGTCGTTTATTGGATGGGATCAAGCCAATTTTATCGCCTGTCTGGTAATGGTGTCGAGCCAATCCGTTGCCCCGTTTGGGATGTTGTTTTTCAAGATTTGGACCTCAACAATCTTGACAGGATTAGGGTTGCGCCCAACTCCCGGTTTGGAGAAATTACATGGTATTACCCAACTGTTAGCAATGGCGGCGAAAATTACGCCTATGTAAAGTACAACTTCGTTCTTGATCAGTGGGACTATGGGTCTAATTCGGCTGCAAACCCTTATGTGGCGCGTTCTGCTTGGACTAATGAATCCGTGCTTGGGCCACCTATTGGGGCCGGTCTGAACCAATACCTGTTTCAGCATGAGACATCGCCTAATGCCGATGGGGCAGTGATGCAGTCTTCGTTCAGGACTGGATATTTTGCCTTAAGCGAAGCGGATGTTTTGATGTTTGTTGACCAGATATGGCCTGACATGAAGTGGGGTTATTATGGTAGTGCTTTCCAAAATGCTAACGTGAACATAACATTTCATGTTGCCAGCTACCCCAATGACCCCAATGAACAGACCTATGGCCCATACACGATGACAAACGGCACAACATACCTGACTCCACGCTTCAGGGGGCGTCTTGTTTCCATAGAAATTAGCGACACAGCTACCGACATCAACGCATGGTGGCGGCTTGGAAACATTCGCTACCGTGTTCAACAGGATGGGAAATTCTTATGAGCGCCAGCCTCTCTGATATTCTTACAGTCCAGAAGAATGGCGTTGTGGCTATCAATGGGCTTGGTCAAATTCTCAAGACGATTGAGGCTGATTTGCCATGTATTTGCAGCAACTTAGCTCTTCTTGTTACAGCATTAAACAAGTCTATAGCTGGCAGCTTTCCATCAAATATCAGCACGACAGTAGCAGATTCTACCACTGCGTTTGTGGTATCAGGTTCCGGTAGGCTGTTCAGTGTATCCATCCCGGTTCACACGGGATCGGCTCAAGTGTTCGTTTATGATGCAGCGACAGTTGGCGATATATCTGCGACAAACCTCATCTACGCATCGCTACCATCAAATTCGGCATCCTTTACGCCTTACCAGACAGTTGAGCTTCCATATAGCAATGGGCTTGTTCTAAAAACTGAAGCAGGAATGAATTTCTGCGTCGGCTATACCCCGAACACATGAGGACGCCATGCCACTGAAGAAGGGTTCCTCACAGAAGACAATCAGCGCCAATGTCAGCGAATTGGTGCATAGCGGACGTCCACAGAAGCAGGCTGTGGCGATAGCTTTGGACACGGCTCGAAAGGTATCACGCGCCAAGAGGGCGGCTGGTGGGCAGGCTCCCATGGGGGATTCTCCGCAGCCTCAGTCGCATGTTGGGCCAATCCATAGCCCCGTGGCAGGCAGGACCGATCATCTGCCAATGCACGTTCCTTCTGGCTCGTATGTGATTCCGGCTGACATTGTGTCTTCTATGGGTGAAGGCAACACTATGGCAGGGTTCAGGGTCTTGGACGCTGCGTTAAGGGAGTTTGGCAATTCCCCGCAGGCACGGGCTCGCGGTGGCAGGGGGGGTGAAAATCAGGTGCCGATTGTTGCCGCTGGCGGGGAATATGTTATTCCTCCAGAAGTTGTCACGGCTATTGGGGATGGGGACATAAATTTGGGGCATACGGAGCTAGATTCCTTTGTGACAACAATGAGGAAGAAGCTCATAGACACCCTGAAAAAGCTCCCCGGACCCAAAAAGAATTGATCACGGACTAGAAAAGGGGAAGTCCATGCTTGACGATCTTGGTATCAGGGTAGCGCAGCCGGAAGACATCCATGAGCTTATGGATGTGGCAATGAGTGCCTGTTCAGAGAATGGGTTCATAAATCCCAATGTAAACAAGCTCTTAGAGCAAATCTGGTCCGCAGTTAATCTTGACAATGGCATTGTCGGGGCGATTGGGGAGCCGGGAAAAATTGAAGGCGCAGTGCTACTCAGGTTGACAGATATGTGGTACTCTGACGATAAGGTGCTGGAAGAAAAGGGGATTTTCATTCTTCCGCAGTTTCGCGTTGCTAAGGGTGGGAGAGCGCGAAGGCTATGTGAATTTGCCAAAAGGGCGGCTGAAATGTTGGATGTACCGTTGTTGATCGGGGTTCTGTCCAACGACCGCACTGAGGCTAAGGTTAGGTTGTATGAGCGTCAATTTGGCAAGCCAACTGGCGCGTTCTTCCTCTATAATGCTCGTACAGGGTCTGTGCGAGAAGCAGCGGAGTAGATGGCATGAGTGGCGTCTTCGTCTTTAGGCAGCCTCCGCAGGGGTTTCACACCGAGTATTTTGGCGGCGGCGGCGGCAAAGGCGGCACCACGGTTCAGTCCACACAGATTCCTCCAGAGGTCTTGGCGCGCTACAATGCTGTCAACGCGCGGGCTGAAGAGGTCGCTAAAACGCCGTTTCAGCGATATGGCGGCGAGTTTGTTGCCCCTATAAATGCACAGCAAACGGCGGGTATTGGCGGCATAAATGCTGCCGCAAATCAAGCACAGCCGTATTATAGCAATGCAACAGAACAGTTGTATGGGGCTCAACAAAGCGCACAGCCATTTCTGAACCAAGCTACTGCCGCCACAACAGCCGGTGGTCAGGCAATTAATCCTCAAAATATAAATACTGAAGCATATATGAATCCGTTCACGAAAAATGTTGTGAATGCTACGCAAGCTGCCATGCAACAGCAGTTTGGGCAGCAACGCTCTCAACAACAAGCACAAATGGCAAAAACAGGTGCTTTCAATAATTCACGATCTGGGCTTGAGCGAGCCACATTGGCAGGCCAACAAAGTTTGGCAGAAGCACAAGTTATTTCACCTCTTTACCAGCGCAATTATGAGCAAGCTTTACAAACCGGTCTTGGTGTTGCACAGACGAATCGTACCGCTCAATCTCAGATGGGCCAGCAACTTGCCGCTCTTGGGCAGCAAAATTATGGCATGGGCGCAGATGTTTCGTCGCGCTTGGCGGGTCTTGGAACTGCGGCACAAACAGCAGGTCTTCAGGGCGCGCAAGCGCGGATTGCGGCTGGCACTTTGCAGCAGCAGACGGCACAGGCCAAAAATGCGGCGCTCTATCAGCAACACTTGCAGGAACAGGGCTATCCCTTTCAGGTTGCTCAGTTTCTTGCCAACATTGCTACTGGTACTGGCGCGTTGTCTGGCAACACGACGACGCAGGATAAGTCTGGCGGCTTCTTCTCCAATCGTGGCGGCTTTAAGGTCAATGAACGCCCGGCCCGTGCTTATGGTGGTGGGTTAGATGTCAACTCTATGGGCGGCGCTGTCTACGATCCCGGCGAATATGCTCGTGGCGGCTATTCTGAAGGCGGCGTCCCATCTATGGATGACATTCTTGCTACGAATCAAGCGATGTTCATGGGGCAGGGCTCCCCCTATGGGCAGGGCCAGAAGCCCGGTGTTGGTCTTGGCATTCCAAGTCAGGCTGCCAAAATAACTCCTCTTCAGGTCAAGCCAATTGCCCAAGAGGCAAAAGGCCCAGATCCGCTGACGCAGGCTGCCAACTTTGGCGAAGGTCTTGTTAAGACGAAGAAAGCTGGTCAGGAGATCAAAAGCTGGTTTGACAAGAAGCCTGAAGATGGCAAAGGCCCGACTGCGCCTGCTGACGGGAAAAGCGGCGTTCTGGCCGATTCTAAGGGGAATATCAGCGTTAATGCGCCATCGGTCGGGCAGGCAGTTCCGATTGAACGCCCTGCCGGGTTAGCTGTCCCCAAGAATGTCTATTCCGGCCCCAATATCCAAAAGACGGATTTGGGTGACGTTCCTGATATGGGTGGAAACCTCAACTTTGGCCCCGAAATCAAAGACCCCGGCAAAGGTTTGGCCTTTAACACAAGCAACTCAACGCCCGATCTTGGCAGATCAACTGCTGATTTTGGTGGCGTTCCCGATATGGGCGGCGATCAAGTTGCCAATCTTGGTGAAGACTTGGGCGGCGCTGACTTTGGCGATCTTGGCTCGTGGTTTGGCAATCGTGGCGGTGTAGCGGGCGGCAGGCGCAACGGCTATGCAGTAAAAGGTTTTGTCACCCCCGGCTATGATCCAGAGGTTCCCGGCACTGACATTATGGACACCACCGTTGATGAGGGCGAGCAATCCGTCAATCAACTCAAAGGTGAACAGGATGCCATGAACCCCAAAATCTCCGGTGGCGGAGGCGGGGGTGGTGGTCTTGGTCAGGCACTTGGGACCGCTATCAGCATTGGCAAGTTTTTCCTTAAGGATGGTGGCGCTGCCTATCGCGATGGCTATGCAGAGGGCGGCGAGTCTGGGGCGGTATCTGGTGGTCTCGATATAGATCGCCTCAACGCGCTGCTTTCTGCTGGTTCAAAGGCCGCAAATACAGCACCTATCCGCTATAGAACGGATGATGGAACAGAGTTTCGTGGGCAGACCATGCGTTCTGGCCCGTTTGCCGAATACGGCGTTGGGCTTGGCACTAACTTGGGCGGCGGCAGGCTTGATGTCGATGCCGCTCGCGGGGCCACGCCTAATAGTCCTGCTCAGTACAGGGGTGGGATTAAGTGGTCCAAGAACTTTGCCGATGGTGGTCTTGCTTATCGCGAGCATCATGCCAAACCAGATGAGACCAACGATTACAGCAATGTTGTCGGTGAAAAGTTCAATCCAGAAGATGTAGCGGCGGCGGCGGAAGAGATCGCGCCAACGGGTGTTGATCCCCGACTGGTTGCTCTAGCACCTGACCGGCCCGTTCGCGAAATGACGATGGACTCCTCCCTCATGTCCCGCGAGAGTGGTGGAGATTTCCGCGAGAAGAACGACGCTGTTGGGCATGGTGGCATGAAGGGCCACTTTGGCCGGGGCCAGTTTGGTCAGGCTCGCCTGCAAGATGCGATGAACGCTGGTGTATTGCCGAAAGGCACGACCCCGGAACAGTTCATGGATAGCGAAGAACTTCAGAAGGCGACTGAGAAGTGGCACTTTGGCGATATTTCTCAGCACATTGCCAATAAGGGCTTGGACAAAGCCATTGGAACGACAATCAATGGCATTCCTGTCACGGAACAGGGAATGCTCAACGTCGCGCATCTTGGCGGTAAGGGCGGGCTGGAGAAGTTCATTACTTCTGGCGGCAAGTACGACCCGGCTGATGAGAACAAGACCCGTCTTTCCGACTACTTGGCTATGGGTGCGGGCGTTAAGCCCCCGGCAAAAACGCAAACTGCCCCTCCCCAGTATGCTGGCAACGCACCCAAGAATGCCAGCATCGGTGATGTTGTCAGGGAATATGCTCCTTCTGGTATGCCAACGTCTGAGAACTTCTGGGTTCCGGCTTTGGGCTTCTTGGGCGGTATGCTGACTTCTCCGAATAGGAGCTTGGCAGGCGCTATTGGTAGCGGGCTTGTCTCTGGCACGTCGGGCTATATGGAGCTTCGTAAGGGGCAGCAGGAAGACATCAAGAACGCTTTCAACGTCTTCAAAGATCGCTTTGAGGATGCTGTTGATCCCAAAACCAATCTTCCGGCTAAGAGGGATAAATATAGCGGCAATTACTACGCGCCAGAACAGATTCAAAATTCGCTTGCAAGACAGCTTCGCGCAATCGGTGCTGATCCTGCCGCTTATGGCGTGGTAGAGAGCAAAGTTTCTGCACCAGAAAAGACTGGCGCTAAGTCGGACACTTCTCTTCCCCCTCCTGTTAAGGGCGATAAGGTTGCTGACAAGAAGGTAGAAGAAGAAGCCAGCCCGATGGCACAGGCTGCGGCGGAGATATATCCAAAGCCCCCCAAAGACATGCCAAAGACAGACATGAATCCAGCGCAGCTTGATGCCAATGCTTTTTGGAATTGGAAAGAAGCTGGCGTTTCTCAAGACCCAATGCCAATTTGGCAAGAAATTCAAAGACTTAAGGCGCAACAAAAAACTTGGTCTGGCATGGGCGCGAGCAATGTTGGCAAAGTGACAGCACTTCAGGCGGATATTAAATCATATGAAGATAAGCTTAACTCTTTGCTGTCAAATGCTACAAAGCAGGACGTTGCCAGCAACTTGAAAATTAAAGAGGCTTTGGTCGAGCGGTCCAACAAACATGCCGATACAATCAGCCCCCGCATAGCCAAGTACCGGCAGGCCATGAACGATGTCGATACTCTTGCATTCCTTCAGTCGGAAGGATTGGCAAGTGGCGTCTCGTCTGAGTCTGTGAACAAGCTGAAGAGCATCTACCAGTACTGGACCGGCAAAGAACTGCCTATGGCTGGCAAAGACCCGGCTGGCGAGTTTGAGCTTGCGGTCAAGCTGGCGGCTTCGCGCGTTGCTGATTCCATTAAGGAGATTGGTGGACAACGTGCGCCCGGCGTTACCTCTGCGCTTGAGGGCAAAATTGCACCAGACCCGTCTCGCTTGACCCCAACCGGGCTGCACTTGCTGCTTGGTAAAATCAAAGGTGACGCAACGTACAATCTTGAAAGCGACACCGATTATCTTAACAACCATATGTACCGCACGGACCCTGCCAAGCACCCGCTTGTGTTTGACAATGCGGCAGACGACAAAGGCGCGAAGGGACAGGAAAAGTACAACAGGTATGTCGCTAAGGCATACAGCAGCTTGCCCGTCCCAACAAAAGACCCGACCATGCCAGAAGTTGCCAGCCATCTTCGCAAAAAATATGGCGAAGATTACACGCCGCTTACCAAAGGCTCTGGAAAAACGGAGGGGCAGCCAGAGGGAAGGTCTGTTGTTCGCAGCGGCACAGTCAACTCTGGACCCAATGCTGGCAAGCGCATCATTGAATACTCTGATGGCACACGGGAGTATCAGTAATGGCCGATGAAAGCATCTCTTGGGATGAAGATGTTAAATGGGACGCACCCAAGCCCATAGCCATTGTCCCCGGCCAGCAGACCTATGCGGAAGACGAAGCTCTCATTGCCAAGAACCGTGGGGTCATTCCCGATGAAGTGAAGACCTTCGCAAAGAATGCCGGTAATACGGCACTCTTTTACGCGCCAAGAGCGGCTTCCGCAGTCTATTCGTCTTTTGCTGAAAACAAGCCACTCAGCCAAGCATGGGAGGAAGAAAAGGCTCTTGATGAAGCGCGCTCTCGCCAAAACCCCAAAGCTTCTATGGCGGGAACTGGTTTTGGCGCGGTTGCCGGTCTAGCTGTTCCTCTTGGCCCAATCGGCACTCTTGGCAAAGCGGCTGAAGCAGCTACTGCGGCTCGCTTTGGCGCAACTGCTGGCAAGATTGCTGAAGGTGCCACGGTTGGCAGTACTGCATCTGGTGTCAGCGGCTTGTTGGCAACTGCCGATCCGCGCGAAGCCCTGAAGGATGCTGCCATTGGTGCTGGCATTGGCGGCGCTGCCGCCCCTGTTATTGGCGCGTTGGGCAACTACTTCACGAAACTGCCTGCGGTTCAAGATGCCAGCGGCAAGCTGACTGCGGAAGCAGAACAGGCTATCAACACTGCCTTTAAGGGCAAGATGACGGATGCAGACATTGCGTCCTTCAAGACAGAGCTTGTTGGCGCTTTTGAAAAGAAGGGCATATCCCCAGAGGTTGCCCGCGAAGCACTTCTGACCAAAGAAGGCATTACACCGACCGCAAGCTTGACAACGGGGAAAAAACCCCCGGAAGCCGCTGCTGATATTGGCGAGCAAGCTGCCAGAGAGGGCGCTGAGACGGTCGCCAAGAGAGCCGAAACATTGGCTGGGGCGCAACCCGCGCCGGGTGAAGTGGCGCGGCTTGTTCATGGCGCTGAAACGCAGGCGCATGATGTTGGCTCAAAAGCCTATGAAAAGCTTAATCAATATCCAGAGATATTCAAACCAGAAGCACAAGAATTGTTCCCAAAAGCAATTCAAAAGCAGCTTTTTGGAACCGGGACAGGCGATTTCCCAACAACGCAACCAGACCTTCTCGCAAGCGGGCTGAACAAAGCTGCCCAAGCCTTTAAGCTTGTTGATGAAGGGATTGGTGCGGGTAACTTCCTGATCAAAGACCCGGCAACAGGTGTGGCTCAGTTCAACTTTGCAAACATGAACGCCGTCCGTAAGGCGCTCAATCAATTTGAGCGTGAAGCCAGTGGCGCTGATCGAACTGCCGTTCTCAGGATCAAGACTGGATTTGACACCGCATTGAACGATGCCGTTGCCAACAATCTTTTCACGGGAAGTTCGCAGGCTCTGACAGACCTTCGTAAGGCCGATGCTCTTTGGAAGGATTATCGGTCTACCTTCTATGACAAATCAGGCCCGAGTGCTGGTACGTTCAAAAAGTCACTGAACGCTATGCTAGATTCCCAGATCAACAAGATGCCCACCAACCTCTCTGGAACTGCCGCAGAGACCGCGCAGGGCATTCTTACGACTGGTCTACTGAATAAGGGCTACGGTTCCGAACTTTATGACCGTATGGCTCGCGCTCTAAAGCAAAATCCAAATGCTCTTGCTACTGTCAAAAACGAAATGCGAAATACCGTTCTCAAGAACCCAGCCGACACGAAGGAATTTACCAAATCCATCGACAACTTCTTGAAGGACCACAGCGGCCCCAATGGGCTTGCTAGTAAGATATTTGACCAACCCGGCGAACTTGCCGCCCTGCGTCGGATGTCTGAAGCTGCCAAAATCATTGAAGCCAAGCCTATCTCTCAGCAGGAAAAAACATCCATGCTGGTGAGGGCGCTTAAGCAGCTTACGAAAACTACCACAAGCGGGCTTATCGGATTTGCTCTTGGCAATGTGCCGGGCGCAGTTCAGGGTATCGCAGCGGGCAAAGCGGCTGAAGTGGTGGGCGCTCCTGTTGCCAACTTTCTGGCGCGTCGTGCCGAATCGGCTGGCGCACCTAAGACAGCCATCAAAGCCCCTAAGCCTCTGCGGGTGTTTGACAAAGCCCCTGAGACCGGCTCGTTGGTCAGGAACGTAGAAGCTTTCGATCCTGTAGGCGTCTCTGGCTATCAGGAGCCCACCATGCTCCCGCCTTTGACAATCAATAGGGACAGAACTGCCCGTGCATCTGGTGGCAGAATTTCTGACAAACTTGTGGTATCAGTTGAACGTGCCAAGAAATTGGTGAACAATGCCACAAAGCCGCTTCTCAACGCCGATGACACCCACATTGCTCGCGCACTTGAGATCGCTAACCAGAATTTTGAGGGTTGATCCATGAGTTCCACCTTTACCCCCAACAAGAACCTCAACAAGCCCGCTCGCGGCGATCTCCCCGGCACATGGGATACTCCCGTCAACTATGACTGGGACTACATTGATGATGCTTTTGGCGGTTACGTTCTGTTCTCGGCCACCGCAGGCGGCTCCCACACACTCACATCTGGCAAAGATGACCCGTACAGCTATATTCCGCTAGTCATAGAAATTGCGGGCGTTCAGAATGCCAATCTCACATATATCATTCCTGCCAATGTTGGCGGCCAATGGATTGTAAAAAATTCAGCTACTGATGGGTCTGGTGGCCCCTATACAACTACTTTCACCACCGATACCCCCTTTTCCCCCACTAGTGTTGTGGTAGAGAAGGGCACTTCTAACCATATCTACACAAATCAGGGCAGAGTTTACTCCGTTAGCGCGCCAGTCGTCTCATCAACCTACCAAAATGTTAATAAGCTCATCAACGGCAATATGCTTGTTGACCAGCGTGGCGCTGGAACGACTCCTGTAACAGGTGCAGGAAGAATATACACAGTTGATCGTTGGTATTCTTATGCCTCTACGTCTGGAAAAATGACTGTTCAGAAGGTGACAAGTAGCACCTCCGGTTCATCTACGATTGGGTTTCCTTCATACCTTTATGTTGTGCCTACATCCAGTTTTACACCCGGCGCTACTGATACTTACGGCGTAGGTCAGATAATCGAAGGGTTGAATATGGCTGATCTTGGCTGGGGATATCCCGGCGCTCAAAGTGTCACGCTTTCCTTTTGGGTTAGCGCACAAGATGCAGGAACTTGGGGAGGCTGTATTTCAAATGGAGCGGAAAATTATTACTATCCATTTTCGTACTATACAGTAGGTGGTTGGCAATACATACAACTGACAATTCCCGGCCCAACAACCGGAACTTGGTCTATAGACAATAATAAAGGCATGTTCGTTTATTTTTCTGTTGGGACCGGAGCAACTATTTCCGGCACACCGGGAGCTTGGGTCGCTGCCTCTCGTTTGTCAGCAACTGGTGCCAATTCTATTTTTACAAGCGCCAGTGTTTGGCGCGTAACAGGGGTACAACTTGAAGTTGGTATTTCAGCAACTCCTTATCAAAATCAAATTTACAGCGATCAGTTAGCTGAATGTCAAAGGTACTATTATAAGACCTACAATCAGAACCAATATGCTGGCGCGGCCCCATCCGTGACAACCTATCGGGCAAGAGCATATTCTGGAACGGCTGGTTCTGCTTATGCCGCCGCGGTTGTACAATTCCCCGTTCTAATGCGAACTACGCCAACTGTAACGCTGTATAACCCCATTACAGGCGGCACTAATAGTTGGTATAATTCAGATGACACTACAAATGCGGTAGCATCTGTTGGAAACGCTTTGGACAATGCTGTTGCTGTAGAATCGGCTGTCCTAACTCCAAACAACTCTTACTTCTTCCAGATTGTTGCGAACTCGGAGTTTACCTGACCATGATGATGCCTCAGTACACTAACGCTCAATATGTGCGCGGCCCATTTGGGGAGGATATCAGCATTAGCTGCGATATTGATGGTGTGGCAAGTTTTGTCCCCATTGATCCAGCAAATTCTGATTATCAAAACATCATGGTGCTTGTCGCTGCTGGTGAGTTGGTAATTCTACCGGCTGCATAACGAAAGACCCCAGCCTGACTGAACGGGCTGGGGCAAGTTCGCGTTTAGAGACCAATCAACAGAGACTGAGCTAGAAGTGCCGAGCTTCCTGCTCAAAGACCATTCTTTGGCGTTTTCAGTGTCGCACAAAAGACGGTGGCGTCAAGACTTTTTGGCGCAGGGTGCAAACAAACATATTTTTCACCGGTTTTTGAATCCACTCGACAAGCCAGATAGACCTTCTGCCTATGCGGCGGCACAGGCGTATAGATCAGATCACCATCGCCGTCTTCATAGCAAAATCCATATGGCTGATCTTCTTCTGGCCTACGCAACCACCCATAGGACCAGTGCCAACCAGTCGATACAATCTCATCATCCATTTGGCACTCTCCCAAATGTCACGTTCGTATCGGCACGGATGTCTTGGTTTTTCCAGCACCAGCATTCGCCGTTTGCTTCAAAGCACACCCATATCAGATCATAATCTGGCCCGTAATCAATTAGCACCTGTGCCAAAGCTTTGCCGTTGGGGGTTACTACGGGCAGCGGGGGGTTGAGTTGCAGCATCATTGAGTTTTTCCTTTTGCTTCATGGTGTAGTTTGGAACGCAGCATCTGGCATGGTGTTCAGGACAATACGAGCTTCCCGTCTTTTTGACAGCATTGCAGAACAGAAAGTCTTTTGCTGCGACACCGCTCACAACATACCGGCAAGACAACGGGCCAAGCTTCATAAACTTCACAGGCTGACCTGTCGGCTTCTGTGCCGTCTCCGTCACCAATGGCCGAATGTTTGCGGCAACGCTCTCAACCTGTTTCAACTCCATTTCTTTGAGGCGAGCTTCCCCTACACGGACGATCTTTCTGTCCATCTTCGTAGCGTTGGCCTTCATCGCAGAAACGCGCCTCTGGAGGCTTTTGTAGCCGATGGCGTGATTGGCGCGCAGTCTGTGGAGCTTCCCGGCTACGACGTTGCGGGAGACACTTATGGCCTCCGCAATTTCTGTGGCGGTCTTCCCGTCTTCCCACATCTTGATGACTAGTTTTTCGTTTTCTGTAGCTTTGGAGATCATGTTTTTGTTCCTGTGATTGGTGGCGACTGACTGCCAATCGCCACCGTTGATTTTACAATCCAGATACCTCTCTGTCAGCAGCATACCGTGCGGCAATGTCTGCAATTCCATCCTCAAGAGACTTGATGTCAACGGGCGGGGCAGAAGCAGATGGCTGTGCGATCTCCACCGGCTGGATCAACTCGCCAGCGAATGCCAGATAGTTAACGCCGTCGATGTAGTGGTCAGGATTACTCCGGTCGTTGTTGAGGCGTGACAGTTTGACAGCATGAAGCACAAGCGCCACATCATGGCTCGTCAAATGTATCCCGGTGATGAGGGTTGCAATGTCAGCCACCCTGTCCATTCCGGCTCTCATGTCGCCATACTTTGGGTTCCGATCATTGAAGGTTTTGGCAGCTTCGTGCATGATATGGCAATAGTCCATTGTTGTTCCCCTTAGATGTTACGCCCACCGGGCCTGATTGGGCCGCGCAAGCTTCCTACTCGTTTGTCAGACGGGGGGTCTCGTCTTGGTTCCCCCAACTCTAAGAACTCTACTACTTTGCCGATATGGGCCGTGTTGATGATGACATCACCGCGATCTTGCCATGTCCAGTCCTCCGTGTAGCGGTCTTTCAACCGATACCATTGATGCCCAATAACGAACTCATCACGGTTCATCATGTTGCACATATCTTTGAGTGATTCAGCTTCATGGACATCGACAGTGATTTGCTGGACCAGACTGCCTTCGTAGGCTGGCATGTTCATTGTGATTAAAAACCTCACGGCTCTCTCCTTACTACTGTGCCATCCATCTTTCGCTTCCATTGTGATCCCCTACTACCGGGGATTGGATTCTTGGATTTTGGCTTTGCTCCAATGTGGTTTTGATGAACACGCTTAACCTTAGCGATCAGGGGCATGTCAACAGTGCTAGTATGAACCCGGTGGCACTTGCGATGAGCAACGAACCAATTAGTTGCATCGTCTTTGCCGCCAGCTTCAAGAGGTATATCGTGACTGACATCCCACTCTTCGCCGGGGACGACTTTCATGTTGCAAAGATGGCATGTGCCACCCCGCGACAGGAATATGTCGGCCCGGCCCTTTGCTGTTATGCGGACGCGCTTTATCAATGCTTTGGCCCCGCCTCTTCTGGCTCGTCTTCTTCCTCACCATCTTCTTCTGACTGCTGCTTTTCTACCTGCTTGTCGATAGCCTCAACCAGCGTATGACTAATGCGAGCGACGTAAGCCATAGCCTCACCAAAGTCGTCTGACTCTTCCAAGATGGTCTTGGCAAGACACATATTTAACAGGCTCATTTTGACAGCAAACTCATGCTCCCCTAACAAGCCGTCAATCTTTGTATGAAGGTCAGCTACTTCCTTTGCCTTCTTGAGGACTTCTGTGATCTTTTCCAGCACTTCATCAAGAGTGTCTTTTAGCTGCTCGCTCATGTCATAACCTCATTTCTGCTCTGCGTGACGCCTCTACGGACTGCCACTCGTGGAACTTCATCCTGATGTATTCCAACTTCACTTTTAGCAGAGCCGCTTTTTCCCGCGCCTCCACCATCTTCGTTACGAACTCACGCCAGTCGTCGGACCCCTTAACTTGCATTTCTGCCCGGCTAACTGGCATGTCACCACAGGCTAACATCATACGCGCCAGCACTGCGGATTTAGTTTCTTCCAAAAGGTTAGCAGCGGAGTCGGCGTCAACCCAAGCCTTTGCCACCACACGGTATTGCTCAGAGATTGGGATGTCGTGGTCCATACTATTCCCCTTTCAGTACAGAAGCGTTTCTCATGTCGATGAAGGCGCTTGATCTGACTGCCGTGCCACCATTGACAGTTGCTTGCATTTTCACTGGTCGAATGTGCATGTCACACAGCCATCCAGTTTTTGGCTCCCAAAGCTTTTGATACAGAAGCGTATCTTCTGGCACGATATAGAGAAAACCAATGAGGGGAACTGACAGCCCGGAAGCAATGTCAGCACACTTTACCAGCTTCTCATATGTGAACATCCATTTGCTCTCAAATCTGCCCCGAAACTCTGCCATGGCATATTCACGGCATTTTGTTTCAACGACACCTTTGATGACATTATCAACGCTTAAGACGGCATCGACAATTGCAGGATTGTCCTTTGGGGTCTGGACGTAGGAATACGCCGGGAAGTGCTTTGCCCAGATAGCTGCGGCCCGCTCTTCCTGTTGGCGCGTTACCTGTCCTTTGGGGGTTAAAACGTCCACTAGAACGCCTCAAAAAGGTATCGAATCGTCATCAAGATCGTAGGATGTCGCCTTCGATGCTTGAATGGTTGGTGCTTCCTTCCGCTTAAATGACATGCTGATCCACTTTTCCCCATTGTCACGGGTCTTGGTCCAACCGCTCACCCAATACTCGACACCATCGACAAGCGCATTGCCCGTCAGGTTGGCAGACTTGTCGCTCATGGGCTTCTGGTTCTTGAAGAGCGCACCGCTCAAGTCGCGTTTCTCAAATGCCATCGTACTTGTCCTTTAGCTTGCGGAGCTTGTCTTCCAATTCACTAAGGAAGCTCATCACTTCCCGTTCTAGTTCTGCGATGAAAGCATCATCACGGGGCACACGCTTGACGAACAAGCGCATGTTCTCTGAGAGGCGCGGGTCGTATGACAGGAAGTCACACCATTTGCGGCCTGTACACGCCATCTGCCACTGCATCTGGATGATATACTTAGATGGCACAGCATCCGACAGGAGGGTGTCGATGTGGGTTGCTGTTTGAGGGCACTTAATCTCAATAAGCCCATCATCATCCACAAGCCCGTCAGGAGACGCGCCAGACATGTGAATGACTCTATGGGGGACGAACCCGGCTTCGACAACCAAAGCGCCTACAGCACTCTCGTAGGCAGAACGCGCCATCGGTTCGGTGTCGATGCCGTGTTGCATAGCCGCAGATGTATAGCCTTCTGTCGGCATTCCCGTAAGCCGTTCACAAATCAGCTCTGCCATATAGTTAGCCCGAGACGCACCATATCCAGATTTTGTTTTTGCGATTACATCGGCAACACGAGAAGCTGTCACTTTCCCGCATCTAGCCAATTTCCATTCAGATGTTCCCTGTTCCACTTTTTGCCTCCTTTAGATAAATCTGACTTACTGTTCCAAAACTGATCCCATACACGCTTGCCAGTTCCTGCAATTTTTTGCCGGAATCCCTTAGCCTTATAAGGTCTTTAACCTGATCGCTCGTAAGCTTTGAATTATGGTGCAAGTCTCTTGAAACTATGGGCTTCCGGCCTTTCTTCACCATGTCGGCGGTGTTATCTTTCGGCGTCCCCAAAAAAAGATGGTCAGGGTTTACGCATCTTGGAACATCGCATGTATGGCATACAAGCATTCCATCAGGTATTGGCCCGACAAAACACTCGTATGCCATACGATGGACGCGCTTCTGCTTGCGGCCCACCCCCATCACCCCATACCCATCGTTCCCACAGCATCCGCTCCAAAGCCAGCAGGCTCCCCCTTCTTTGGAAACTTTCTCTATGATGCGGATAGGTATAGGGATTCTTTTAGGTGCCATCACTCTAGTTCCTTCTTAGCTGCATCTGCGTCAGCAGCAATCTTCTTCAAATCAGCCACAGCATCCGCATCAAAGACGGAACGCTGGTCTGCATCCAGAGAGCGCCACTTAGATGTCAGCGCCTCTAGCCCCTGTTCAGCAACGGACTGCATGAGTGCAGCCAGTTCTGTGATTTCCTTTTTGCTCATCTTTGGCGTAGTCGGTTCAGCTTTCTTTGCTGGCTGGGCCGGGGCCTTCTCGACGGCAGCGTTGCCATCATCATCGACGGCGGCAAGACACAAGATCGACATGAGGCCATAGCGACGGCCATAGGTAATGCCAGAACCAATGCCATGAGCATCAAACTTCGAGACAGGTATCTCCAGCGTCTCAGAGACAAACTCACCGGATTTATGCACCAAGATCGTTTCGACTTCGACATAGCCGGGGCGAGTTCGGGGAAGCTGCATAATAGCCAGATCATTGACTGCCAGAGGCTCCCGAATCACTGCGCGGTATGCAGCAAGATCAGCGTATTTGGAGCGGAAGGCCGGGTTGATGCCGTCCTTCGTAGCATCCTCAATCTGGCCCTGCGCTTTGGATAGAGCGACGGCAAGCTCTGCGATATTTTCACTCATTTTCATCGGTTCGTCTCCTGTTAGGACCACATGCCTTCACGGGCGCAGTCATCGAATATGTCATCCATCAGCTTCTTGTCTTTGTGGAAAAACTTCTGAATTTCCAGACAGTTGGGGTCTTTATGCTTGAGGTTAGAAGCGAAGTGATAGCCGCCTGTGCGGCCTGTGGTTTCGTTGCGGGCATTCAGATCGAAGCCCCAGACATAGGGAAGATCGTCTGTCTCGTCTATTTCGATGTAGAGAATGCCGGAAACAAACAGGTGATCCGGCAGTTCGTAGTCCTCTATCCTGTATTCAATCGGTATCAGTTTCATTTCTCTTCTCCCGTAGTAGGGTTCCCCATACATACTCTCTTGGCTGAACAAGTCAACCCCCTACTTGACTTCTGTTGAAAACACCGGCATGGTTAGCCCATGAGACTAGATAGAGACGCATCCCTAATGGAAGTCCTTCGCCGTTTTGGTACAGCCAAATCGCTTGCGGAGAAGCTTGGCATCACAAATCGGGCAGTCGCAAATTGGAAGATGATTCCAGCCAAGCATGTGAAATACATCGCTATCACTACTGGGATGCACCCCTATCGAATCCGTCCAGACCTTTACATAGAAGGCTTCTGGAACCTCCAAATGAACACAGCCGACATAGCTACGGAAATGAAGCTTCCAGAGCCAGAGGTATGCCGTTATCTTGCCATGGTGATCGCTCGCAGAAGGACTTCAAGCAGTGATAGTACTATCGCTTCCCTTCCCCCCGTCAGTGAACCGCCTATGGAGAGCGACTAAGGGAGGGGGCGTCTACAGGTCTCCCAAGTATGTGGCATGGCGTAAAGCCGCTATGTGGCAGTTGGCAGGACAGGCGAAAGGTAAGAAGGTCATTGGCGCGTACAAGCTAACGATCTTGGCAGTTCGCCCCGACAAGAGAAAACGTGATTTAGGAAATCTGGAGAAGGCAATAAGCGACATTCTGGTGAGCCAAAACATCATACAGGATGACTGCTTATGTGAATGGATGGAAATGAAATGGGTCGATGAAGGCCCAGAGTGTCAGGTGACAATACAAACGATGGAAGAGGTGCCCAATGAGAACGAAGAACTACTACGAAGCTCAGAATGACAGGTGGTATGAGCATTACCTTAACAGTGAAAAGCTTCTTAGCGAAATGGAAGACACTCTGCGAGCCGTCGAAGCTTTGGCACTGGAAAACATCACCGACGAAACAATACGCGCCAAGATTGTGAAGATGGTCGATGACATTTGGAGGGGGAAACGCTGACATGGATCACTCTAGCCGCACGGATCACCTGTATGAGCGCATATCCATTTTGGAAGAAGAACTTCGCCAACTTCGAGAAGCTATAGCTCCCGCTGATAATCCGTTCCTTCGCATACTGCCACGCCAACACGCTGCTCTGTTGATGGGCCTCTATAGCAGGCGCACAGCTACCTACGCCCTTCTTGATGCCATTGGTTCGGAGACAGGCCGTTTGGGCAGAGGTGAAGGTGAGGACTACGCCCACCATAGGGTCAAAGTAGCGATGCACAAATTGCGAAAGAAACTGCGTGAGCATGGCATAGAGTTCTACACGATCACTGGCATTGGCTACTATCTGGACGACGAGAACAGAACGAAAGTTGAAATGTTGATGGGGGAAGAATGATGGATTACCTTAAGGTGCTGGGCCAACTGATCTTCATTATCTGGGCGCTGTTTATGATAGGCGGAACAGTGGTTATTTTCACTTACATGATGTGGCATGTGCTGCGTGACATCTATAAAGGGGAATGGTGATGGGAACGATTAAGCAGCACATACCAAACTTCGTGTCTGGATTTGATCCGGTAACGACGGAATTTGAAACACTTGATGAATTGCTAAATCTAGATTTTGTGAAAAGATTTAATGATGGAGATCATAGCTTCTATCGGTTCAGCGTTAATGATTATTCTACGCGAGTACATTTGATGGCAGAGTACGACGAAGGAAGGAAATGGTGGGTCGTCGGGTACATCTATGGAATCGCAAAAGACGACATTGGCCTTCCGCAATGGAAGCCTAACAAAGAGGAAAAGAAATGATCGACATAACTAAAATGTACAGCACCCGCAATGGTCTAAAAGTTCGCATTTATGCGGTAGATGGGCAGGGCAAAAAGTCTATTCACGGCGCTTACTGGGATGGCTTCGTAGAAGGGTGGATCTCACTTTCTTGGACGAAATATGGAAAGGTAGATCTCTATCAGGAAATCCAGCCTTTAGACCTCATCGAAGTCCGCCCCCGCCACAAGCGGACGGTGTGGGTGAATGTGTATGACGACACATGCCGCACCGCTGACAGCAAACAAAGTGCTGACGCATATGCTACGGCAAACCGCATCGCCTGCATCAAAGTCGAACTGGATTTTGCCGAAGGAGACGGGCTATGACCAACGATCTTGTGAAGCGGCTGCGCTATGAAGTTATTTTGGAACGATTTGAAGGCGGGCATGTCAGTCAAATGCGGAACCCCGATGGGCCGGAAGCCGCCGACCGCATCGAGAAGCTGGAGGCGGCGTTGCGGGCAATCATCGTGCATTGTGAGGTGCCAGCACCACCAAACGCTGAAGCATTAAAAATGTTTGCCCGCAAAGCACTGGAGGGGAAAAATGACTGAATCATTAGAGGCTGTATTCGCCTGTGCCATCGTTGTGATGGCAATCGCAACCGCCATCGCTGTGGCACAAGAAATCGTGTGGGGGACAAATGACTGACTACATGCAAACGCTAATTAACATATGCTTCACAATGGTTACGGGCGTTGTCATTGTCGCCAGTGTCAGCGCCATCCTGTTTATGGGATTGTTGCTTAAGACAATGATCTCAGACTATCTGGAGTAGGACGCGCCAATGGGTAAGCGATCAGACTTTGACAGGAAGAAGCTAGATTTCTATCCCACCCCCCCAGAGGCTGTAACGCCTCTACTGGATTGCTTGTGGCCGCGAACGCAGTTCTGCGAACCCTGTGCTGGTGCTGGCGATCTGGCGCGTCACTTGGAGGCTCATGGTCACAAATGCACTTCTGCGTTCGATGTGGCACCACAGTCGGATGACGTTTGGCAGCATGACGCCTCTTTTATCTGTAGGGATGATCTGAGGGGAGCCAAAACGATCATCACCAATCCGCCATGGGACAGGAAGCCGCTTCACCAGATCATCGAGCGGTGTTCCATCTTGGCACCGACTTGGTTACTGTTTGACAGTGACTGGATGTTTACGCGCCAAGCAGCGCCCTACCTCAAGTTCTGCGACTACATCGTAGCAGTTGGCAGGGTGAAATGGATACCAGACAGCCCAAACACTGGCATGGACAACTGCTGTTGGTATCGGTTCCGGGCAGACAAAGTTGAGAACACGTCGTTCGTGGGCCGATGAAGATAGGCATAGACGAGCAAGTGGCGGCTCTGGAAGACGCCGTAAACAATCATCGCAGTTGGGTCAGTACTGTCAAACGGTACGTCAACAAAGGGGAGCGCCCAGCAGAAATCTTGGCAGAAACAGAAGCACGGCTTCCAAAGATGGAGGCTGCGTTAAATACGCTTAAATGGGTTCAGAAAAATAAGGAAGCAATCATAAATGCAAAAAAATCGCTTGAAAAATGACAGAAGGTCAGAAATAAATGGCCTTTGGTCTCAAATGGGAGTATGAAAATGGGTGTGAAGTACAAGAAAGCGGACAAAGAAAAGCTCGCAGAGGTAATTAATTCCCTGAATATGCAGAAGGTGGACATAGCCGAGTTTCTGGGGGTGTCAGAGCGAACGATCTATCGGTGGCTAAGTGGGGACAGGTCGTTCCCGCGCATGGTGTTCATCGCGCTTGAGTCGCTACAGAAACAGTAGTATGAAAAGACAGAGACCCGCTGGGGGCGAATCCAGCGGGTCTCTTAAACTAACCATGCAGGGTGCGGCATGGCATATCTCCAAACTGTATAGGGCAGTAGGAGACGATTAAGGCTAATAGTCTTTTTCCGTCTTTTTAGCAACCCTATACGCCACATATAGGGTGTACTATGTCATTTCAGGCTATGGCTTGGGCGATCAAACAGATTGCCCCCACAAAGGCGAAGTTCACGCTTCTGGTTCTTGCCAACTATGCTGACGACGCCAACAAAGCTTGGCCGTCGCTGGCAACCCTGTCTCGCGACACCGGGATCAAGCGATCAACTCTCATCGAGAACCTTAACAAGCTAGTTGAGCTTGGCCTTATCACAAAGGTGAAAAGGTATCGTGGGGGGCACCGCACAAGCAACGCTTATGTTCTAAATGCCCCCTCATAGCATGGTCCAGAACTTGGACTTACATAGGTCCAGAATCTGGACTGTAACCTATCAGACATTAACCTATTACCTAATATCTCCTAATACGAGCCAGTAGAAGGAGATAATAGGTATATAGGAGATAATACGCGAAACAGGAGCTTGACAATGAAACTTAGGGACTATCAAGAAACAGCTATTGAACGGCTGAAACAAGCTCTGCTAGAAGGAGCCAGAAGGCCGGTGGTCCAAGCTCCCACGGGAGCCGGTAAGACGGTCATCGCTGCCGCCATCGTCAACATGGCGCGTCAGAAAGAAAAGCGGGTTTTGTTCTGCGTACCCGCGCTTTCTCTCATAGACCAGACGGTAGAGCGGTTCAGGGCGAACGCCATCTTCGACATTGGCGTGATGCAGGGCCAGCACGAGATGACAGACTGGACGCAGCCTGTTCAGGTCTGTTCCATCCAAACACTGGCGCGTCGAACCATCCCGCAGGCTGATCTTGTCATCATTGACGAATGCCATGTCATGTTCAAGCTATACGACGACTGGATGAATCGCCCTGAGTGGAAGGGCGTCCCGTTCGTAGGTTTGACAGCAACCCCATGGGCAAAGGGGATGGGGGCGTCTGGTCGGTGGGACAAGCTCATTATTGGGACGACGACTGAGGAACTGATCGAGCGCAAGCACCTGTCGGACTTCAAGTGCTATGCCCCGGCGCATCCTGATCTGTCTGGCGTCAAGACGAAGCTGGGCGATTACGAAATCAAAGGGCTTGGCGAAGCGATGGATAAGGGCCATCTGGTCGCTGACATCGTGTCAACTTGGCTGGAGCGGGGCGAAGGCCGGTCAACCATCTGTTTTGCGGTGAACAGGATACATGCCAAGCACATCGAGACACAGTTCAAAGACGCTGGGGTTTCGGTCGAGTATATGGACGCCTACACCGATCTGGGGGATCGCGCCGCTATCGTGGAGCGGTTCGCTACAGGCGAGACGAAGATCATCTGCAATGTGGGTGTTCTGACAACCGGGTTTGACGCAGACGTTCGGTGCATCATTCTGGCGCGTCCTACCAAATCAGAAATCCTGTACACGCAAATGATTGGCAGGGGCTTGAGAACGGCTGACGGTAAGGATCACTGCCTGATCTTGGATCATAGTGACACTACGCTTAGGCTTGGCTTTGTCACGGACATCCATAAATTTGAGCTTCACGATGGCTCTGCCAATAAGGCGACAGTCGAGAGGAAAGCGCCTCTGCCCAAAGAGTGCGGGCAATGCCACTTCCTCAAGCCACCCAAAGCCGTGAAGTGTCCAGCCTGTGGGTTCCAAGCTGCCCCCCAGAATAAGGTTGAGTCCGCGAATGGCGAGCTTTACGAGATTGGCCGGGGCGGTGTTGTCAAAACATCTGCGCCGTCACAGGCCGAGCTACAGCGATGGTACAGCGAGCTTATCCGATATGCCGATCTGAGGGGCTACAAAACTGGATGGGCGGCCCACGCATTCAAAGACAAGTTTGGCAGGTTTCCAGAAGGCGCATTGCATCCGTGGCCGTCACAGATGGTTTCGATGGATGTTGATGGATGGATCAGGCACCGGAATATCAGACGCGCCAAAGCTGGCAACACATTTAGCAGGAGGAAAGCATGACTGAGCCAGCAAAATGCCACTGCGGTTCTGCCAGTTGGGAGCGCAAGATCGAAGAGAGCCGCTATATCTGCGCCAGTTGCAAGCGCCCGTTGTGGCAACCGATAGAGACTGCGCCAAAGGACGATACTGAGGTGCTGGTGCTTGTTGAGGATGGGGGCATTCTCATCGGGTGCTTTGCGGGCGGAATGTGGTGGATTGAGCAAACATTTTATCAAAAACGCGAACCTACGCATTGGATGCCAATACCGGAGCCGCCCAAATGAGCCACATTGGAACAGTAGCGAAAGGGAATTGGCGTCACCTTCTTACCAGCTTGGGGGTTGATAGCCGGTTTCTGGTCAACAAGCACGGCCCCTGCCCGATCTGTGAGGGGAAGGACCGATTCCGGTGGGACAACCAGAACGATGGCGGCGGGTTCATTTGCTCCCAATGCGGGGGCGGCGACGGGTTCGATCTGGCGCGTCGAGTAACCGGCAAGAGCTTTCGGGAGATTGCCGACCATATCGCCACCGTTATGGGGACACCCAACGAGTTTGAGCGCAAAGGACCAGACATGGAGGAGCAGCGCCAACTGGATGCCATGCGAAGGGTTTGGGTATCATCGAAGCCAATCGCTGACATTTCGCCTGTCGCCAAATACTTACGCGCCAGATTGGGGGGCAGCCCCCCACAAGTCCAGTATCTACGAGAAGCAGATGGTGTTTTTCATTCTGGCGACAAAAACTGTCACCCCGCGATGGTTGCTAAGGTGGTTGGGTGGAACGATGTCGCTGTCAATCTTCACATGACATATTTGACGCGAGACGGGAGGAAGGCTGATCTTAGCCCGGCCAAGAAGGTTATGCCGGGCAAGTTACCGGAAGGTTGTGCCATCCGGCTTATGCCAGCAGCAGAAATCATGGGGGTAGCAGAAGGGATTGAAACGGCCCTATCTGCCAGCCTTCTTCTTGGCATACCTGTCTGGGCCTGCGTTAACGGTGGATTGCTTGCCAAATGGAGACCCCCAGAGGAAGCGCATGAGATTGTAGTGTTTGGTGACAATGACACCAATTACACCGGGCAAGCTAAAGCTTATGAATTAGCTAACCGGCTAGAAGTCCAGTTCAAGCGCAGGACGAAGGTTATGATCCCGCAAATTGCAGGAACAGACTGGAATGATTTCTATCTGGCCGATAAATCAGCAGCGGAGGCCCGTGGCAGCCTTTAATGCCAATAGGTAGACATGGGTAGCTAAATGCGTTATCATACGCAGCATTGGGGCTTAAAATGGCAAAAGAAAAACCGACCTTTCTGTGTAAATCTTGCGGGGAAGAACGCGCCCTGCAAAGGAAATGGCAGAGGTACTGTTGCGTCTATTGCCGATTGAAGGCTCACCGCAAGCGAGAGGCTGCTTTCGCTAAGATTGGCAGGGGTGTGGCAAATGACGATCCACAAGAGGCGGACGTTTGTAATTGATGACTGTAGCTATGACACGATTGGCCGCATTGGCGATCCGTGTGTCTATTGCGGTCAAGAATCCACTGGGCATGACCATATACCGCCATTGGTGCATGTTAACTCTTTGGACGAAAAAGCAAGAAACATGCTTAACCTTCGCAAGTACCCCGCTTGTATCGAGTGCAACAGCATACTTGGCAAAACATTGCTGGCTTCAGTGCCAGAGCGCCGCAAATATGTTTTGGGCAAACTGCGTAGCAAATACGCAAGCTGTTTGCGTATGCCAACATGGGATGAGGAAGAGCTTGATGAGCTTGGCAGAAACCTGCAAGACGACGTTCGTGCCAAATCATCGTTTGGCAATCATTTGCGCCAGCGATTGGCTTATTACAAATAAAAAAGGGGGCCTAAGCCCCCAGTTTCTCCTTTTCCTTCTGTAGCTCATGTTCGTGTAGGAAGACTTCCATAAATTCTATCATGGCCCTGACATCATCGACTTCCATTGCTACGCTGATGACGCAAAATTCACCCTTCGCATCTGGCTTGAAGTTTCGCACTACAAAGTGGGTGCATCCGTCCGTGTCAAATTCGAGCGATGTATTTGATCTGCCGTTTTTCTCTGTGATTTCTAAGCTATAAGCTCGCATGTCATTCCCCTCTGGCTCGTTTGACAACGGTTATTGCATCGTAGATCGCGTCCTCTAAGGCTGCGCCATCGCCAGCACTATCGGCGTAAATGATGGCTTCCAATGCGTCCAGAAGGCCGGGCGCATGTAGCAGCAAACTCAGATTGTCTTTGCTGCGGTGTGACATAACCCGGCAAATGGCTTTGTCGCTGTCGCCGCTCTTGATGTAGATCGAGTTTCCGACCCATTCAACGCGCCACGGGGCGGAACTATGTGGGAGAATTGCCATCACATCACCATAAGCTTGACAAAGATTGCCAGAATGACGGCCAACAACAGACCGGCGCCAAAACCCCACTTGAGTCCCTCAAGCAAAGATTGTTTTACCGCCCAAGTGTGAAACTCTAATGCCAACGTCTGGTTGATATAAACCTGACCCGTTTCCGTAGATAGCCTGTTCTTGACAATGTGCATCCATTGAGCGGGATGATCTATAAGCGTCTTTTCCATGGGGTGTCCTTTTTTGTATCTGTTGGGTGCGCTGCGGAAACCGTGACACGGCTTGGCTGGCGCGTATGGGGGTGACACGCATTATGCGTACTCTTCCATGATGAACTCTCTGGCACTGTCAACGCCGTAGGTATGCTTGAAAGCACCGTGAACCGATACGGCCCGGTACTTATGACCATTCTTGCTATGAACTGTAATAGGAGTGATCCAGCCGACCGTCTCTCCCCTATATACGATGGTATAGCACCCATCTTTGTCTTTGGCTGTCTGGACAGGGTTACGCACCGTAGTGCGCCCCCATCCCAGAATGACCTCTGTATCGTCTATGAGGCCGCACATATCCGCTATGTGCTTGGGTAAATCAACCATCGACCTTTTCTCCCTCATAATCTTCTATCATATGACCGGCGATTTCGTGCCAGTTGACGCCCTGCATAAAAGCAAAAGCGTAATCCCGTGCAAGACCCGGTTCGCTGGTGCGTTCGATGATTTCATCCGCATATTCCCGCAAAGCCGCAGCCAAGCTTGACCTGTCACCTGTTTCAAACAGGTCAGAGAACATTTCGCTCATGTCCGACCCGTCAAAGATTTCCAAATTGATCCGCCAAGTGGCGTAATTGGTCCAACCGTTGTATTTTTCCATCTGTTTTCTCCTGTCCCGTCTTGGGCATGAATTGAACATAACCGACCATTGGACATTTAGCAAGAGGCTTTTTGAATTAAATTGATTTTTTTTCGACCGACCGACCGAAAGGCTAATCAAATGACCGACGACCTAAAGATGTATATCGCGCTTGGCATATTCATGTTTCTGCCCATTGCCATTATGGGGGTGGCCTTAGCGACCGATTGGATCGACCGGAAGGTTAATCGACCGCGACCGACCGACCAGTGACCATCGACCGACCGACCAATCGACCGCGACCATCGACCGACCGACCGACCGCGACCGACCGCGCACGAAATGACCGGGGGTTTTCGTGTCAACCAGTGTTTGACATTGCCATTGCTATGGTTGTGTTGACACAAGCTTGACAATAACAACATGTGCTTGGCAATAGTGGCAACATAGGCTTGGCATTAACGTAACAGCACAAGCTTGGCAATAGCAGCGCAACAGTATCACTGCAATAACAAAGCTTAGGCTTGGCAATAGCGTGGCAACGGTATCTGAGCAATAAGCAGCCCCTGCCCTCACAGGATAGGGGCTGCCCTGTATCTCAGTATTCTGATGGCAGCAGCAGTGTGGTGCTGCTGCGGTCTGCCTCTGTGATAAGCCACACAGTCCCAGCCCCATGCAGTTCATAACTGCTTACAATGCGATTCCCCATCCTGATGGCACTGTTATTTGTGGCCCAGTCTTCTGAGTCGACGTTTCCCCAGTCGCCAAGCACATGGCGCGTAATAAGCAGCCCTGTTAAGTCTGTGTCATGTTGCAGCAGGGCCATTGCACCCGGAGTCGCCATTACATGCCCCAGAGCGAATAGGGGCTGCTTACCTATGAATCCTGCCCCTGTGCGTTTTGCTGTGTTTCCCATTGATCTGCCTTTCATGTGGTGCTGCCCCTGTATTCTGGGGCAGAGGGCCTGCTTGTGATCTGCCCTGTGATGCAGCCCCAGGTGAGGGGCTGCACTGCACGGCAGACCCATCAGGCTGCTAGATGAATCAGGCTGGGGAAATTTGCATATCGGTCTGCAAGCAGTTCAAGCACTTTGGGCTGCATTGCCTTAAAGGCAGCCTCTGGACTAGCTAGTTCTGGGCTGCCGGGGCCAAACATCATTGGCCCCGGCAATAGGCAGACATCATGCTCTATATCCTGCCCATGCAGGGGCTGCTGTGCGCTGCCGTATGTGCTTTTCCAGAGTTCTGAGGGGCATCGCGCCTCAACAACTCCAAAGTGTAGGCGTCTGTTAAAGCTTGCGCTGCCCAGACAAAATGCCAAACGCTCTAAATCAAGAGGCTCACCCGCCCTCTTGATTATGGTTGTGATGGTGAGCCTATCTTTTCCGCTGCCACCATTCACAGACACATTGCAACGTATGCTTTGCAATTCTACTGAGAATCCTGTGCTTTCCAGAGCGTCAATAATTGCGACTAGTCCAGACCCATATGCAAACACCTCTTGAGGCTCAAACGCTGCTGAAAGTGCTGTGCTTGTTGCAATTCTCAGGATGGGTCTGGCACGTTCTGAGACTGGAGTCGGGGCCATCATGCAAAAGGCATCACCTGATGCTGCTATCGCTGCATGGGGATAAGCACCCGCAACATCTAACAGATAGGCTGGGGCTGGGCCTGTGGCAGTATTACTTGCTTGCACAGCACTGAGGGCTGCTTGCATCTTTTGCAGGCCCTCTGCCCATCCATGCAGTGCCAATGTGCAGGCATCTGCATGGGAATGGGTGCCGCAAAAAGCAAACGTGCCAGAGCGTGACTCGCGGTCTGCCCAGCGTGAATCCTCTTGTGAGGCTCTAATTAGAGCCTCAAGAGAATCAAAGTGTATGGTCTGATGGTTCATGTTTGGCCCCTATTAAACGGTTTCAAGCTTGTTGCGGGTGTCTGCATCAATGCCTTTAAAAATGCAGGCGTCTTCTACCTCATTCCATGCCCAGCCTGCCTGTAACAGTTTTGCGCCCATCACAGAGGCTCTGGGTGATACCACATGCCGAATCTTGTGCTTTTCAACTCTGGAACGGATTGTCTGCACCCGTGCAAGCCACAGGGCTGCCTCTCTCTGCATCTGTGCTGCATCTGTGATGGGCTGCACTTTGGCAGGCTCTGGGGCATTGGCAGGCCGGGGCAGGCCCAGCAATCCTGCCTCAAGTGCGGAGTCTGTGTCCCATGTGAGAACGGCATATCTGTCGAGCACTGCGGCATCCTGCTGATTCCTGCCCACATACTGCCTATCGGCCCCTCTGCCGAAAGTGTTACATGCCATGATAAGTCTAAAATTTTCATGGGCATTTATGATGGCATCAGGAAAATCACACAAACCATTGGATGCAACGGCATTGATGGGCAGCAAAGCACCCGGCAGGCAGGCGTCTGCCTCATCCTGCAAAAACACAGCCCCATGTTCTACTGCATCACGGAAAGGCGTTCTCACTACTCTGCCCTGAGCGTCTGTGAATCCTGTAAGTTTGTAAGGTGAATCAATGGCCCCTGTAAACTTAAAGTCTAGTTCAAGCAGTTCTGCTGCAAGCTTTACGGCATGTGTTTTGCCTGTGCCAGCAGGGCCAACAAGCATCACGTTCACATTTGCCTGCATTGCAGCGATAAGCAGGGGCATCCTGTGATGTGCCAGAACGCCTGCCGCAGTTTTCAGCCCTGCGGGTGTGGTGAGGTTAATGTTAACTGTGGCAGGGCTGCTGCTGTGCTGCTTAATCAGTGCAATGATACGGGATTCATCAAGTGCAGGGGCCTGCTGGGCCTGCTGCAATGCGCCCTGCAATATGTCCAGTGCTGCCTGCACAGAGCCTGCAACGGGTGCAGGATGGGGCTGGGGCTGCCATTGGATGGGCTGGGCAGGCTCTGGCACGTTCACAGGCTGCACAGGCTCTGTTGTCACAGGCAATGCCCCAGAACGCACAGCCTCTGCCCTGATAACAATGCCCAGTAATGTGGCCCTCTGCTTTTCTGTGGCCCATCCATCCTGCTTAATTGCTATGGTGGAGCAAATATCATAAAAACGCTCTCTCTCTGCTTGTTGTGCAAAGTCTCTGGCATTTTCCAGACGAATCTTGAGGTCTGCAATAATTGACGGTTCAACTGTTTTCGGTTTGGGCTGGGCAGAATAATAACCTGAGGGTATCGAGCGCATCGTGTTTCCCTTCTCATTCCCATATTGACTGCAATCAATGCCCAGCATTGATGCCAGAGATTCCATCAATTCAACTGTGAGCGTTGCGCTGCTTAAGTCATGTTGTGTTTTGAGGGCAGCCCAGCCTGCATGTGAAGTGATAGCAGAGCGCAATGCTGATTTTCCGGTTTGATCGTAACGATAACGGGTGTTTGCCATGATACTGATTCCTGTATTGCTGTGGTTGTGTTAGGCTGCTTTAATGATGGTTTGGATGGTTTGTGCCAGTGCTTTTGCCTCACAGGCTGCCGATTCAAGCAGGGCTGCATTTTCATCTGCATATGTGTTGCGCCATGTGACGGCATTTGCGTCTGCCAGAATTGCCAGAGCGTCTGCTATCATTTGCTGAAACTCTGCAATGTTTTGCAGCTGTGTGGTTTGTTCCTGTGTCATGTAACGTTCCTATACTTGAGCATTGCTATAAGCAGGGCACAATGCCCCTGCACAGAAAATATGGCATTTTCTTCTATATGTGTCAAATGGTCATGTGATGGGCCTGCCGTTATGGTATTATGTGAACAATATCAAAGGCATGGATGGGGCAGATACATGGCAGGCAAAGCAGCATCGCGCACAGCCTCTGGCACGTTGAAATCAGAACGATTCACAGGGCAGCAAATGAACGCTGCTCTAACAGGGGCATTGCCATCATTAAAGGCAGAGAGAGAGAGAAGAGAGGGAGCAGGCAGGAAATACACATATACAAGAGAGAGGTTTGATAGGGTGCTGGCCCACATGGCAGCAGGAAAGACTCAGAATGAGGCTCTGGCAGTTGAGGGCATTGCGCCCACAACATTCTGGGACTGGACACAGAGAGCTGATGGGGATGCGGCAGAGGCTGCTTATTGTCGTGCCAGCCTCACGCGCGCAAAGCACATGCTAGCAGATCACACATGGTCTGAGGCTCTTGACGTGCCCCGGCAGCTTTACGCTCAGGCAATATCGGGTGCTGGCACTGTAGACTCTGCCACAGTGCAGGCTGCCAAACTGCTAACAGACTCTCTGTGGAGATATGCAGAGCGTTTGCGCCCAGAAGCATATGCCGACAAGCAAAAAGAGCTGCCAGTAATGACGGTTACTAACAATAACTTGACAATATCGGGGCATGATTTGTCACCTGAGCAAAGAGGGCAGCTGAGAGAGCTATTGCTAAGCTCAAGCAAAGGCACTGTCATTGATGGGTGATGCCATTGCCGTGATACAGTTTCACAGGAACTGTTTAGAGCGTCACTGAATAGGGTCTAGCATTGGCAGGTATATGGGTAGCCGGGGCATCAATGTTCGACAAACGGACACTGTTTGTTCCTTTGCCAAACGTGCCAATGGACATAGCAAGAACAGATAGCGAACCAATGTTTCACGTGAAACAATAGCTAAGGCCATGTTGCGTCTGGCACGTCAATACAACCCAGAGTTGAGAGATTGGCAATGGTGGCAAGAAACACGGGGGTAGTACAACCTCAGGTTGCATTAGACTTGAGCATAGCCTTTGCGTGTTGCTATGTTAGTGTTGAGTGCTTGGCCTTTGCTTTGACACGGATTTGCTAGAGCTTTGCTTTGGCAGGATCGGTTTGGTTCCCAGCCAGAGACCGACCCCACAACCCTTTGGGGAAAGGCCCCCCGGCCAGTTTAGGTTCCCCGCCTCCCCCTCAAATTTCTCCATATATCCAAATTTCATTACGCCCCCTCAAATCTCCCAAAAACATTGGTTTTTAATAGCGCATATACCCCCCAAAATTTTCCCAAAAAATTCCCCCAATCCTTATTGCTCTGCTCAGGTACCTCCCCTACATGCTGTACCCTGACTCTCTATACAGTGAGGCATTCCCTGCTACCCCAGCATTTAGGGTTACTCGGTCCTATGGATGTTTCACGTGAAACACTATGGGGTATGACCGTTACCAGACCCATTCCGGCACCCCCTGACGCGCCAGCACGGTCAACACTGGCAGGGCAAATGTTTGAGCGAGTGGGGTCTACCCACACCCCCGGTCTACCCGGCGTTTGCCTTAAACTACCGCTCAATTGCTGTGGTGGGCTGGGCGAGAGGTCCAGCATCTCAGCTTCTGTTGATCAGACAGGGCCTCACTGGTCTTCCCAGCCACCTATCCGCATTTAGCATGAAGATGTTTCACGTGAAACACTACGCGCCAGTTCAGCCAAATGCTCTGTGTGCCTTTCGCCGCAATGCTCTTTTAGATCGAGCTTGCGAATGAAAGGGTGCTTCCCGCTCATTGCGTTGGCATCATCAAACACTGTCACTGGCTCGTACCTGACCGCATGTGGATGCTCAGGCGATGGCACGGGAACCATTTTCCATACTCCGCGCTGCATCCCAGCAAACCGATCCATTGGGTCAACGGGTATCAACCTATCCGGCATTTGAGTAGGGGAACCCACTATTGGCATAGGTACAGGTATTGGCTTTGTGTAGACCACTTCCGTTACCTCACGGAATTTGCCCAGCCCAGTATCCCAATGTCGAGAAAACATAAGCGCGTCTTTAGGCGTCCAGACAACATGCTCAACAACCTCCAAGTCCCAACCAACGCCCCATACCGTAGCGTATGGCTTGATGATGGACCGTACTGGCATAAGCTTGTCAGCGGCTATGACCGCAGGGGCGGCTATCAACCCGCCAAGAATAAATCTGCGTGTGAGCATGGAACACCCCCTTCCAACCCAATCACTATAGCAAAATAATCCATGACAAGCTATATTCTTTTTAGCAAAGGGGGCCTTATGCTGCGATCACTACAGCCACTGGAACTTGATCCGCTTGACGAGCTTGAGCTTGAAGCTACGCTTGTTGGCATGATCCGCAGAGCATATCCGCCCCAGCCTTTGGCGCGTCGTTCCAAAATCTTCAACATAATCAAACGGTTCTTACAGCTATGACAACCCTCAATCTTGACGGCAAACAAATTGACATTGAGCGCCAGCTTCTTGAACTGGACCGGGCAGACTGTGAAGATAGCCTCTACGAGTTCTTAAAGCACTCATGGAAATACATTGACGCCTCCACCTTTACGGAAGGCTGGCCCATTGAAGCGATTGCTGAACATCTTCAAGCAGTTGTCGATGGCGACATCCGCCGCTTGATCATCAACATCCCGCCCCGCATGGGCAAAAGCTCGATCACATCCTGCGCGTTTCCGGCTTGGACTTGGACCCAACCCGCCAAGTCGCCAACCTCCGGGCCGGGCGTTCAGTTCCTTCATGCCTCCTATGCCCAGCAGCTTGCCCTGCGTGACAGCGTGAAGTGCCGCCGCCTAATTGAAAGCCCATGGTATCAAAGCATGTGGGGCGACCGGTTTGCCCTGACATCTGACCAAAACACCAAAACGAGATTTGACAATGATCAGAACGGGTCACGGCTCTCAACCTCAGTCGGGTCCGCTCTTACGGGTGAGGGCGGGTCTATTATTGTTGTCGATGACCCGAATGCAGCCCAAGAGGCATTCTCAGAAGCTACCATCGCCACAACGATTGACTGGTGGGACTCTGCGCTCTCAACCCGCCTTAACGACCCCAAGACTGGCGCGTTTGTCGTTATTCAGCAGAGGCTTAGTGAGGAAGACCTGACCGGCCACATCCTGTCAAAAGACATTGGCGAGTGGACGCACCTTTGCTTGCCCATGAAATACGAATGGCGCAGACACTCCGTTACGTCTCTGGGATGGGAAGACCCCAGAGGGTTGCTGGAGGACGGCACCTCTCTCGTTGTGGTAGCCGATGACGGCGAGCGTATGCCCGCCAGCCCAGAAGCCGAGATAGAACTAGAAAAGCGGGAAGACACCCTGCTTTGGCCGGAACGGTTTGGCGACCGCGAAGTTACCATTCTGGAAAAGCAGCTTGGCCCGTGGTCAGCAGCCGGTCAGCTTCAACAACGCCCCTCACCCAAAGGCGGTGGCATTATCAAACGCGAATGGTGGCAACCGTGGGAGGCCGAGAAGTATCCCGATATGGATTTTATCATTGCCACGCTGGATACCGCCTACACCACAAAGACCGAAAACGATCCGTCAGCCATGACCGTCTGGGGAATTTTCTCTAAGGATGTCAATGCCATGGCACCAAACCAAGCTGGCCTTCGCGGCGGCGGTCTGGTCAATTACTCCCGGTCCTACACGGAAGAGTCACCAAAGGTCATGCTGATGTATGCGTGGCAGGGCCGCTATGAACTGCACGATCTCGTGTCAAAAGTGGCACAAACATGCCGAGACCTAAAGGTTGACCAGCTTCTGATTGAAAATAAAGCCGCAGGACACTCTGTTGCTCAGGAAATTCGGCGGATGTACGGGTACGAGAAGTTTGGCGTGACCATGTTTGACCCCAAGTCGCAGGATAAGGTGGCCCGTCTCTACTCCGTTCAGCATCTTTTTGCGGAAGGCTTGGTCTACGCGCCACTTAAACAGTGGTCAGAGATGGTAATCACTCAAGTCGGCCAGTTCCCCAAAGGCAAACACGACGATTTGGTAGATACCGTGAGCATGGCAATGCGCCATCTGCGCGACACCGGGTCAATTTTGCGGTCGGATGAGTGGCGGTCTGAGGTTCAGGATGCCCGTTCCTTTGAAGGGCGCGGAAATTTGTCACCGCTCTATCCATCCTGACGCAGTTAAGCTATTGTTTTGGCTCGTAAAGAGGGGAAATCATGTCTCGCATTCTAGCAAGCGCAGTTGTTGACGCCATTAAGGAGCCAACTCCGTTCACCATCGGTAACTTCAAAGTTGAAGTTTGGGGCCAAACGCCCTTTGATTACGTTCGCGTCTATGAAATCTTGGCAAAATCCGATACAGTGGCAGCCCAAGAAGGCATTCGACGCTTTGTCACCGAAATGGAAAAGCTCGATCTTTCAAAGGAATAGCTCAAATGCCTATGGTTCCCGGTCTTGGTTTGAATGTGCGCCAACCAGCCCCTGAACAGGAGCCGCTGAGTGTCGATGATGTCATGGTTGAGATCATTGAAGGCAATGATAACAACAAGATAGACGAAAAAGGGAACATTCTGGAGATTGAACACCCAGACGGGTCGCTGACAATCTCTTTGGATGGCAAGCCCATTGGCGATAATGCCAAAGAGCGCGACGAAACCGATTGGTTTCGCAATCTTGTAGAAGATGTAGCCGAAAGCAATCTTGGCAGCATCGCTGAAGAACTGCTTCGTGGCATTCGCGACGATCTTGAGAGCCGGAAAGACTGGATTGAAGACCGCGCACAGGGCATCAAGCTTCTTGGACTGAAGGTTGAGATACCCGGCTTGCAGGGTTCCGGCGATGGAGCCCCCATTGAGGGCATGTCAAAAGTCCGACACCCCCTTTTGCTGGAAGCCGTGCTGCGTTTTCAGGCCAATGCCCGGTCTGAACTGCTTCCCACCGATGGCCCGGTCAAAGTTCGCAACGACAACAACAACGCCACGCTGCAAAATGACCAGCTTGCCAATGCTCTTGAGAATGATCTCAATCATTATCTGACCGCCACAGCCACCGAGTATTATCCTGACACGGATCGTATGCTTCTGATGCTTGGCTTTGGTGGCACGAGCTTCAAGAAGGTCTATTTTTGTCCGTTACGAAATCGTCCCGTGTCAGAAACTGTCGATGCGGACGATTTGATTGTCAATAATGCTGCCACAGACCTGTCAAATGCCAAGCGGATCACGCACCGCAGCTATATGAGCCCCAATACCGTTAAGCGCCTTCAGATTTTGGGCGTTTACCGCGATGTTAGCTTGTCTACGCCTAAAGCTGCCGATCCTGACAGCTTCCAGCGCGAAAAGAACGCCCAGCAGGGCATTTCCATGGACAGCTACAACCCGGACGACCGCGACAGGCTCATTTACGAAGTCTATTGCGATCTGGACCTGACCGGCTTTGAGCATAAGCACAAAGGCAAGCAGTCTGGTCTGGAAATTCCGTACATTGTGACCATTGACGAGTCTTCCAGACAGATTTTGTCAATTGTTCGCAACTACGATGAGGACGATCAGGAGCTTCCGTCCTCCAAGAAGCGGTTCGTGAAGTACACGTTTGTGCCGGGGCTGGGTTTCTATGACATTGGACTGCTCCACATTCTTGGCAACACGACAAATGCCATTACAGCAGCTTGGAGAGAGCTTCTGGACGCTGGCATGTACAACAACTTCCCCGGCTTCCTCATGGCAGACACCGGAGCCCGGCAGAACACCAACATTTTCCGCATTCCTCCCGGTGGCGGCGCGCTGGTAAAGACCAATGGTATGCCGATCTCTCAAGCGATCATGCCGTTGCCTTACAAAGAACCTTCTGGCGCGTTGATGAACTTGGTCACGCAGATGGCTGAGACTGGTATGCGTGTTGGTGGCACATCTGAGGTGATGGTCACGGAAGGCAAGCCCGACGCGCCAGTGGGAACCACTCTGGCGATGATCGAGCAGTCCCAGAAGGTGCTGAACTCCGTTCACAAGCGCCTTCATTCCGCCCAGTCAGAGGAATTTGAGCTTTTGGTACAGTGCTTTAGGGAAAATCCCGAAAGCTTCTGGCAAAAGCGCCGCAAGCCTGCCTATCCGTGGGACGAGAAGACATTCTTGGACGCGCTAGACAGCTACTTCTTTGTCCCGCAGGCTGACCCCAATACCGCCAGCCAATCGCAGAGGCTTATGAAAGTCTTGGCGTTGAAGCAATTGGTTTCTTCCAACCCCACACTGTATGACCCAATTGCGGTCGATACGGCTGCGCTTCAGGCTCTTGGCTGGTCGAACCCGTCTCAGTTTATGGTGCCTGCGTCCGCGCAGGGCAAGCCGCCGCCAGAATTGCTGAAGATGATGGCTGAAGCTGAGAACGAGAAGACAATTGCTCAGGCTCGTATGATGGACAGCCAGACCCGCGCCAACGAATCACAAGCCAAACTTGAGCTTGAACGGATGAAACTTGGCATGGATCAGAACTTCCAAGATCCCGCCAAAATGGCTGAGTTGCAGCTTCGTCAGGAAGAACTTCAGCAAAAACAACAAGATGCGATGATTGACGCCATCAACCGGAAGCGTGACAGGGAAAGCCGTGAGCGCCTGTCTGCGGTCAAGTTGGCAGAGGAACTGATCCGTAACCCGCAGGGTATGGGGGTTGTTGGGAATGTTCTCGATCAGGGTATGATCGACCGTCTTGAGACCAACGAGCCGACGCTGGACGGCACACAAACCGGAGAACTCTGATGGCTGGTGCGCGCGAATTTCCTGAAGACAAATTTTCCCCGTCTTCGCTTCGCCGCATAGGCGACCCTGCTGCTGGCATGTTTGACATGACATCGCCGAGCGGCGTTCCGCTTGGTCAGGCGGCAATGTTTATTGGTGCGCACGGTATGCAACGCGCCATGGACTTTGTTAAGCGGGTTGAGCGCGGTGAAATTGACCCCAGTTCAGATGAAGGTCTTCGCCAGACGCTTGATTTAGCACTGCTAACGCTTGGCCGTCCGGGCGGCGTGTCTCGTCCGGGTACTGGCCTCCCGCGCGGGATAGAAGGTGAGATTTTGGCAGCGGAGCCGCGCGCAACGCCGCAGCTTGGCGTTAGGGAGCCCACCGTATTAGATCAGCGTGCCATGCCGTCTTCGCCTATGGGTCGCGGAACCAGCGGGGATGCAATCCGTGGCACAAGCGCAGAAGGTGCGCCGCGATTGACGCGCGTAGACCCGTTGACACGCTATAGTCTTGTTGGTGAGCAGGGTCAGCGCATTGGGCCTAACCGCCCACCAGAGGCTTTGCGTCCTGAAGTTGATGCAATGTATTCCCCAACTGGCCGCAATGAATTTTTGCCCAACGTGACAACGCAAAGCCGGTTGGCTCGTCTTGGCGATGAAAGCCCATTGCAGGCTGACCGGGCTGGGGTGGCACGGCAATCTGCTCAAGATGCTGAAGCTGCTTTTAGGGCGCGTCAGGCTGCCATTGCAGAAGAAGAGGGTTTTGGCAGGCCTATGACACAATCCGAAAAGGATTTTGCTCAATTTCAACGCGAGTTGTCTTTGGCTGACAGGGGGGCAAATGTTCCTTTTGAGCCACCGGCTTCTGCGGGCGCTCCCCGGTCTCCGTTTCTTGACATGCCTGTTCCCGGCGTAAGAGCCCGACCGCCTGCTCCTGCACCAGAGCCGCTTCAGCTTGGCTCTAGCGGCTCTGCCTCTGGCACGTTGGTTGACCCGCTGACCGGTCACGCATATCAACCGCGCCAGTTTGGCCCGTTGTCGCAGTCTGGTTCTGGCTCGTTTAGCCCCATGACACGCGCAGAAGCATCTTTTCCTTCGCGCCCTCCAGCGGCCCCTATGGACCCAATTGCTGCCGCGCAAAAGGCCGCTATTGATGCCACTGCTAAACGGGTTGCTCTTGAGCGTGAGGGTGCTGGCGCAACGCAACTTAGGCAAGCTGTTATTGATGAAGCCGCTGCGCGAGTTGCTGCCGAGAGGGTTGCTGCTGACCAGACCTCCATGCTTCCATCTAGCTACAGGCCCGGCTGGAGTGGCAACATGGCGACCATGGGCGGCATTGGTGCTGGCACTGCGGCATTAATTACTGGCAGCCAAGAAGCTCAACGTAGGACTGAGCCTGTTGACCGGATGCCAGAGGGCTACAGACCCCAAAGTGCTGAAGACTTTCAACGGATGCTTTTTGGCGAGCCTCCCGTAAAACGTCAGATACCCGCTGCCGATGCCGATAGTATCACGGCGGGCTATGATGCGATCCCGGCGCAGCGTAGGCAAATACCGGCTGCCGATGCTGACAGCATTACGGCTGGCTATGACATGCCTGCTCAACGTGCCAAAACGACCGCTGCTTCAGTTTTGGGCGGCTCCCGCGCTGGCGCGTCTGCCCCCGCACAAGCTGCACCCGCAGAGTCCCGTGGGTTTCTGTCAAACCTGATCAGTTCTGCTGGCAAACTCTATGACCCCGACTACCAGAAAGGCATGACTTCCCAGCAATTATTTGCAGAGTCCAACAAGAACCCAGACGACCCGGCTGCATTCTTCCGTGCTGACAAGCGTTGGAAGGAAGAGAACCCGAACTACGGGCAACCTCAAACTGAGAAGCGTGGCGGTGCTGTTGAACAGAAGCCCAGCAAAGAAGCTATGCTTCACAAGTCTCTTGAGATAATCCACCACATGATCAGGAACCGGTAAGAGGTTGCCATGACCAAGCGCCGTATCGCCAACGCCCTGCACATTGCCAAAACTATGCGCCGGGCAAATTATGATAGAGGCGGCCTTACGCCTGCGTCATTGGCGAAGGCATGGACGCCCCCCGAAGAAGCTATTGAGAAAAACGTAGGGCCGCGCGCTAGAGAGTTTATGGAAAATTATCCTGAGAAACTGTATCAGGGGATCGCAAATGTGCCACAGGCAATCACAGAAATGCCGGGCAAAGCTTATGAATTTATGAAATATCCCGGACAACTTTTGTATGGCGAAAAAACATTCAATCCTGATGAAGCCGCAGATTGGTCTAACACTCTTGGCAGCAACTTGCTTGGTATGTCTGCGCCTTCAGTGGTTAAAATGCCAACGGATGGCGCATCTACCGCCCGCATTTTTGCTGGGCTCAATGCAGACACTGCTAATTTAGGGGCTTATCGCGCTGCGGAGGCGGCAAAAAAAGCTGGTATTGCTGAAGATGCAATATGGAAACAGCACGGTTGGGGTTGGACTAAAGATGGTAAACCATTTTTTGAAATATCTGACGAAAAAGCCGCTCTAACGCCTAAAACTCAAAAGTATTTTGAACACGGCGAACCTATGGAGGGGCATCTTAGAGACCACTTGCATCATCCAGAGTTTTTTGCTGCGTACCCAGAAGCTGCCCGTATGAGAGTAACAATTGACCCCAAAACTCCTATGCTTGGACAACCAAATGGTTGGTATCGGGAAGACCCTATATATGGCTTTATGAGAAATTCAGAACTAGAAGTTCGGCAACCTACGCCTGAAAAAGCACTTAGCGTTCTTATGCACGAAGTTAATCATGGTGTTCAGGGATATGAAAATTTCCCCCGTGGCTCTAGTCCATCAACAATTAAACAAGATATTCTTGCAGATATTCAAAAGAGAATGGATGATGTTTTGGCGCAACGTGCACAATACGAAGAGGCTATCGCAAACGCGCCAGACTCTGCAACAAGAATAAAAATGAGGGAAAAGATAAATGAGCTAACGGAAACCTATAAAGACATTAGCCAATACAAAAACACAGCAGATATAGACATGCAATCATACCGCGAATACTTCAAAACGCATGGCGAAGCCGATTCAAGAAATGTTCAAAATAGATTGGACATGAAAGCAGATGAACGCAGGCAAGTGTTGCCACGGCATACAATGGATGTGCCATGGGAAGATTTGATTGTCAGGTATCCACGAGCGCGCGGAGGCTCTATTGTAAATCGTGCGCTTATGGTAATGTCATCAAAGGCCAAGCGCCAACGGGGACGCCCGTAATCCTAATTAGGAGCTATCATGTCTGACATGGCAAAAGAGGCCCGCGCGGCCATGAAGGCGAAGGCCAAGAGCCTTACGACCGCCGACCCGCACCAGAAGGTTGATTCGTCTACTTGGACGCCGCCCGAGCCGCTGAACACGGAAGCCAAGACTGGCCTCCGTCCTCTCAGCCGCCGCGCGTTCAAGTTTGGCGGTAAGGTTCAGGGTCAGGCTGCCAAGTTCAACATGGGTAAGGCTGTTCGCACCGGCAACAAGCCGATGACCTCTGACTCCATGGCAAATAAGGACATGAAGTCGGCTAATCAGGAGCGGGCTGGCGTCAAGCACATTGGCGCGTTGAAGTCTGGTGGACGAGCCAAGAAGATGATGGGCGGCCCTATGATGGGCGGCGACATGGACGGTGGCATGAACTCTGCTATGGCCCCCAGCGGTGGCCGTGGCACCGGCACCATGCCGCAGGGCGTTGACCCCAATGACAGCCGTTTTGGCATGGTCCCCGGCACTGCCAACGTCCCTTACAAGAAGGGTGGCAAAGTTCACGACGATGTAAAGCAGGATAAGGCGCTCATCAAGAAGATGGTGAAACCTGCGGCTCGCACCGGCAAAGATGAAGGTGGTCTTACCTTAGGATCGCCTAAAGCTGAAAGCCGGTATTCTGAAGCTACTCGTAACGCCCGCGCACAGCGTCAGGCGCAGGATCTTTCTGATAAAGCATCTAACGCAAACTATGCTACTGCTGGTCTTCGTGGCGCTGAATGGGCAAATAAGCAAAGTCTTGCGGACACGGCTAACAAAGAAGCTGGTGCTGCAAGAAGCCAAGCTGACACGATTTCTGAGCAGACTGGGTATCCCAATACGCAGTATAAAAAAGGTGGCCGCACCAAGCGGGCTACTGGCGGTCAGGCTATGGGAATGGATGACGGGAGCCGTCAAAGTCGCATGGGTTCTGATGATCGGGCTGCGGCTCAGGCGGCGGCTGCAAATATGGGCGCAAGAGATGCCAGTCTTGCTGACCAGCAAAATGCAATGGGTGGAATGAAAAAGGGTGGCCGTACCGGTCGCGCTACTGGCGGTCAGGTCTTCTCTGGTCCCGGCTATCCCGGTAAGGTTCCCGGCGTTGTTCCGGGTGGGCGCGATGCTCACGCGCGCGGGGGTAAGACCCGTGGCAAAGGCCAGACCAAAATCAACATTATGATTGGAGCGGCCCAGCCCGGCATGGGTGGCGCTAATCCTATGGGTGGCCCGACCCCGCCTCCGGGCATGGGTGGCGATCAGCCTCCGGGCGGTATGCCGATCCCGATGCCTGCCCCGGCTGCTGGCGCTCCCGCACCGGCTCCGATGCCAATGCCAATCCCGATGCCCGGCCCGGCTGGTCCTGCTGGTCCTCCCGGTATGCCTATGGCGCGTAAGTCTGGTGGCCGTACCTACAAGTCTTACAAAGACATGGACGCTGGCGCTGGCTCCGGTGAAGGCCGTCTGGAAAAGACGGAAATCGCTGAACACAAGCGCGGCGAGCGTAAGGCTGGTGGGCGCACTTACCGTTCTTATAAGGACATGGATGCTGGTTCTGGGTCTGGGCTTGGCCGGTTGGAGAAGACTGAGATTGCCGCGCACAAGAGCGGCATTCAGAAAGCTTGAGTAATTCGCGCTGGCTTTGACCGCCACTGCGAATGACCGGGTGGGAGCGTGACCCCCTTCATGCTCCCACCCATGGATACCAAAGGGGACCGCTAAGGGGGCGGTTATGGCAGCTACAACATACCAGATGTACTATCAGTACGAGCTAAAGAAGGCTCTTGAGGAAAATATAGAGCGACTTAAAGAAGCTCTCGTAACCTCTTATCAAATCGAAGGTTTTGACTTTTCGGCCTACCGTCACCAAGTAGGTAGGATCGAAGGACTTCGCATGGCTGTGGAGCTTTGCGATGAGGCAGATGCCATTGTGAATGGCAAAGAGCGTGAAGGGGGTTAGAATGCCTTTTATGACCATGGAACACGAGAATGATCCGGCAGAACTCTTGCGGAAGCAGGCCGGTGACATTTCATCAGTTGAAGTGTTCAACAATCAGCTTTTGGTGGCAGTGTATGTACGCCCCCAGAAGACCAAGAGTGGTCTGTATTTGACCGACAAGACGACTGAAGAAGACAAGTATCAGTCCAAAGTTGGTCTGGTCCTGAAGATGGGCGCGTCTGCTTTCCATGACACGACTGGCGAGTGGTTTAGCGATGTTGAGATTAATGAGGGTGATTGGATTGTCTTTCGCCCCTCTGAAGGTTGGAGCATCACTGTCAACGGCCAACTGTGCCGGATGATTGATGACATCAACGTAAAGGGTCGGGTCGATCAACCTGACCGTGTATGGTAACAGGAGGATAATATGAGTGAAGTTGAAGAGCAGATTGAGTTTCCGCTTGATGATACCGCTGTCAAACCGGAACCCGATAAGGAAGAGCCTGTACTTGAGATAGTGAATGAAGCCGCCCCGGTTGAGGCTGCCAAAAATCCGTCTCATGATGCAGAAGAGGCCCTGAAAAATCTCAGGAAGCGGCTTGAGAAGGAAAGGGAAGCCCGGAAGGAAGCCGAATCTCAGGCCAGACAGTCTGCGGAACAGGCCCGTCAGGCTTCGATGGAGGTGCAGGATAGCCGCTTGCATCTTGTTGGTGGCGCAATCGAAACGCTCAAGCGCGACGATGATATTTTGACCGCCCATCTTCGTAATGCCATGGAGACTGGCGATTACGATAAGGCGGCTGAGATCAATCGGACGCTTGCCAGCAATGCCAGCAAGTTGTCTGAGCTTGAGCGTGGCTATAATGATCTTCGTAATGCTCCAACGCCGCCGCCTATCCAGCAAGCGCCAAAGGAAATGACCGTTGACGATGTAATTCAACAGGTTACACCCCGGTCTGCTGAGTGGCTACGCGCCAATAAGCAGCATCTGCCAGACACTCGCAGCCTGCGAATCATGGGTCGCGCCCATGACGATGCGGTTGATCTTGGGATTATCCCTGAATCGGATCAGTATTTCCGATTTATAGAGAGCCGTGTCGGCATTACCTCCAAGCCTGCCTCCTACGAGAGTGATGATGCCATGTCAGGTGCTGCCAAAGTGACAAAAAACCGGCAATCGCCTCCGTCTGCGCCTGTTTCGCGCCAGCCGGTTGATACCCCAAACCGTCCGGGGACCATCCGACTGACCGCAGAGCAAGTTGAAGCCGCAAAGATCAGTGGTGTCACTCCGCAGGAGTACTACAAGCTGATGATGCAAGAACGTAACCGGAATTAAGGAGTAATATGATGACTGAGACCGCAGCACGACGCCGTGGACGCCCGCCCCGCCCTATGGCGCAGGCAAAACCCAACGATTTCCCCAATTCGGATGAGCCGATCATGGAAACCGCTGAAATTGCAGGGGTTGTAGCCAATGATCGACCTTCTATGAGGCCGACAATGCGCGCAGAAGACCCCCGAGTTGCCGCCGCCCGCCGTGCGGCTGAAATTCGCGGCCATTTGGGCGATATTGACACCGGAATTGATGAATTTCGGGCTCCCAAAGCTCCCGATGGTTGGGAATACGAGTGGAAGCGCAAGACCGTGCTTGGTCAGGAAGACCCTGCTTATCAGGTTCAACTGGCGCGTATGGGCTGGGAATCTGTCCCGACTGCCGCCCATCCTGAAGAAATGCCCGGTCGTGGCAACCATCCCGTTATTGAGCGTAAGGGCATGGCATTGATGATGCGCCCTGCGGTCATTTCTGAGGAAGCCCGCTCGATTGACAAGCAACGCGCCAAAGATCAGGTGCGCGCTAAGGAACAGCAGCTTAATGCGGCTCCTGACGGTCAGTTTGAGCGTAATGACCCGCGCGTTAAGGCGAATATCAAGAAGGGATACTCGCCAATTGCAGTGCCAAACGACTAATTGGCATGACATTTTGACATTTAGGGGCTGCTGTCATGGCGGCCCCTTTACATTTTTAATTTATGTGGGTATTTTGTTGCCACGGTCTTGATGGCCTCTTTCCCCCGGCGCGGAAAGTAAAAATCCCCCCGGTCTCCTAACTCCCCCGGCGCGGAGTGATGGGACTTCCTGAAAAGGAGGCACCGTCATGGCGAATAGCAATACGCCTTTCGGTTTTAGTCAGTACTCTGGTACGGGTTCTGCCCCTACCTATGAGCAGGTGACAGGCATTGTCGCCTATAACGCTTCGAACATCTTTAGCGGTGATCCCGTAGAGCCTCTGGCTGATGGCACGCTCCAGCGTGGCGATGGCACAACCGGCGCTGAAGGCATTGCTGGCATTTTTGTCGGCTGTCAGTACCTTTCTGTTTCGCAGAAGCGTACCGTCTGGTCCAACTGGTGGCCGGGCAGCGATGTCGCTTCTGCGAATGTCGTGACGGCGTACATTGTCAATGATCCGAATGCCAAGTGGCTGGTGCAGACTGACAGTTCCGGTCTGGCTCAGACCGCTGTTGGTGGCACCATTGGCTACAACACCGGCACTGGCAATACTGCCAGCGGTCTCTCTGGCGCGTATGTCACGGGTCTTGGCCCGGCGACTGCTACCCTTCCCTTCCGTGTTGTAAGTCTCGTTGTTGATCCGCCCGGTTCTGCCGGTACGGAAGCGGGTGCCTACAACCGGGTTATCGTGTCGTTCAATAACGTAACGACCCGTAATCTCACTGGCATCTAAGGAGTAAGGACCAATGGCTGTCAATCTCTCAGCGATTAAAGACCTTCTCCTCCCCGGCCTCCGTGGGGTTGAAGGCAAGTACGAGATGATCCCGTCTCAGTACGACAAGATTTTCACGAAGCATGATTCCAAGATGGCGCTTGAGCGCACTGCGGAAATGCGCTTCTTGGGTCTTGCCCAGTTGAAGACTGAAGGCGGTCAGACCGCTTTCGACAACGGCGCTGGCGAGCGTTATGTGTACAATCAGGAGCATACTGAGATTGCTCTTGGCTATGCCATCACCCGCAAAGCCATCGACGACAACCTCTACAAGACCCAGTTTGCGCCCAGCAATCTTGGCCTTATTGAGTCCTTCCAGCAGACGAAGGAAATCTATGGCGCGAACGTCCTGAACACTGCCACGACCTACAATGCGTCGATTGGTGGTGACGGTCAGGCCCTTTGCTCCGCTTCCCATCCCATTGATGGCGGCACGGTTTCCAACATTCCGACGACCCCGGTCGATCTGAATGAGTCCACCCTGCTGAACGGCATGATCTCGATCAGGACGAACTTTAAGGACCAAGCCGGTCTGAAAGTGTTCGCCCGTGGTCGCAAGCTTGTTGTCCCCGCGCAGCTTGAGCCCGTCGCTATTCGTCTGACGAAGACGGAACTGCGTCCGGGTACTGCGGACAATGATGTTAATGCGATCATGATGACCGCTGGTGGTCTTCCTGAGTCGTATCTGGTCAACGACTTCCTCACCTCCCCCTATGCTTGGTTCCTGCTGACCAACATCGACGGGCTCTCCTACATGGAGAGAGTGAAGTTTGAAACCGATATGCAGGTAGATTTTGTTACAGATAATCTGCTTGTGAAGGGTTACGAGAGATATTCGTTCGCCTACTACAATTGGAGGAGTATCTGGGGAAGCTTCCCAACCTCTTGATTTGGTTGGGTTTTTCGTCCTTAGAACGCTACAATTGACAAAAATTAATCTTCCGGTGTATGGTTCAAAACCAACATCGGGAGATTAAAATGAAGGGCAAAGCTAAGGTTCCAAGTCTAACACACCAGCAAGTTCGGGATGCTTTGGACTACAATCCTGCTACCGGGGTGTTTGTGTGGAAGATCAGCCCGGCAAAGAATGTAAAATCTGGAACCACTGCTGGCGGAAATAGCAAAGGCAATGGCTATCGCTATATCCGGCTTAGTGGGGAAGAGATTACTGAATGTCGAATGGCTTGGTTTTATATGACGGGGCAATGGCCGGAGCGAAGGGTTCGGTTCAAGAACGGCGATAAATCAGATTGTCGTTTTAAAAATCTAACTCTTTTTAATGGTCTTGCTGGTGAATTTGACCATAAGACACGAGAGGGCCGCAGGGCTTATCAAAATGCTTATCGGGCAATGACACCAAACCAGCAGAAAGCTCGTGCTTTACGCGATAGCTTTGATCTTTCGCTTGATAAATACAACAAAATGTTTGAGGCCCAACATGGCAAATGCGCTATCTGTAACCAGCCAGAAACGCAGATGCGTAAAGGAAGGCTAAAAACATTAGCTGTCGATCATAACCACAAAAGTGGTGCAATTCGGGGCTTGTTGTGTTTTGATTGCAATACAGGCATTGGAAAGCTAAAGGATGATCCTCAAATCCTCCGGCTGGCTGCCCAATATCTGGACTTTCATTCTAGGCACCTAAACCATCTGACCGGCCTAGCGGACGCTGCACAGACAGATGGTTGACTCGTGCAGGAGGTTCCTATGGGAACAAGCACTTTTACCGGCCCCCTGAAGGCTGGCGATGTTATCGACACGACTGGCACTACGCCGGGTACTGTCTCGAATGTGGGCTTCGTTGCAATGGCACAGACTGCGGCTATCACGCAGGCTGGCTCGGCTACGGCGTATAAAACCGACATCTGCATTCCGGCCTACAGCCATATCTTGAACATCCAGTTCTTGAACTCGACTGCTTGGGCTGCAACGAACACCGTTAGCGTTGGCACTAGTGCGACCGCTACTGAACTGGTTGCTAGTGTGGCTATGACTCAGGGTCAGGTTTCGGCTAACCCCGGAGCGGACGCAACTCGTGTCGCCAACTGGTCAAATGTCGGCGCTAACGATGTGATCATCTATGTCCTGTCCACCAACGCTGGTGCAGGCGTCGGTGACATCGTTGTTCGTTACATCCAAGCTGAAAACGCTTAATCAGAGCCATAGGAGGTTCACATGAAAGGTCGCATTGCTCGTAAGGATGGCGGTCCTGCTAAGGGCGTCAACGAAATGGCTCAGGATTCTTCTAAGAAGAACATGCGCTATACCTATCAGTCCAACGTCAACGATGAAGCTGAAGAGCGGAAGCGTGGCGGTAAAGCTGTCGGTAAGGTTAAGGGCGAAAAGGGTAAGGCTGACATGGGTCGCGCCCCCCGCAAGTCTGGTGGCCGCACTGGTTCGAACATGAACCCGCTGTCGTCTGCCGCGAAGGGGACGAATGCCCCCGGTCGTGACACTTCTGGCAGCCTGTCGTAATCATCCTCCCTGATTACTGGTTGCGGACGGGGGCTTCATGCCCCCGTTTTCATAGGAGAGTGCTATGTCTGGTGCTTGGACACGCAAAGAGGGCAAGAACCCTGAAGGTGGGCTTAATGAGAAGGGCCGGGCCTCTTTGAGGGCGCAGGGCCATGACATTAAGCGTCCACAGCCAGAAGGGGGGTCGCGAAAAGATTCATTTTGTAGTAGGATGACTGGCATGAAGCGGAAAATGACTGGTTCTGCCAAAGCTGCGGACCCTGATAGCCGCATCAACAAGTCACTTCGAAAGTGGGATTGCTGACATGAGCAAGCCTTTCTGGGAGAAAGACGCGCCAAAAGATGCTAAAGAGAAGCATCTTGATCGCAAGCAGAAGCAATCTGCTAAGGCGATGGCTAGAGCTGCTGGACGGCCCTATCCAAATTTGGTTGATAATGCCGCTGCGGCTCGCACGAAAAGGAAGTGACATGAAGCTCACGACAATCACAGCGTCTGGCGTTAGCCGCAGCAATGTCTGCGCCGTTGACGACTTTCAGGCCCCCTTCAATATCGGGATTGGCGCAAAACTCGTCTCTGGCGCGGCTACCTTTAACATCGAATACTCGTTCGATGATCCGATGGCAGATGGCTACACGGCGGCGGGTGCAACTTGGTACGTTGCTACGGGCTTTTCCGGTGTCAGCGCCTCTACTGGTGGCGCGTTTACCATTCCGTGTAAGGCGATCTCGATCAACATTACCGCTAGTGCCGGTACTGTCACGGCTACGATCATCCAAGCTGGGCCTGTCTAATGGCGACCTCTAACACCTATGCGTTCAACCCCGGTTTAGGCGAGCTTACGCTCTATGCCTACAACCTGATTGGTGTCCGCAATACCGCCGTGCTTCAGGAGCATATGGAGGCCGCTCGTATGGCTTCTAACATGCTCTTGGCGCGTTGGTCTAATCAGGGTGTTAACTTGTGGGCGGTTGATCTCGTTGAGACAACGCTTGTGACGGGCCAATCGACGTACCCGGTGGACGGAAATACCGTAGCAATTCTCGATGCTTACGTGACAAATGACCAGACCGGCGAGAACATCGACCGCATCATCTTGCCGGTAAGCCGCACTGAATATGCCAGCTATCCCAATAAGGAACAGCAGGGCTTTCCTACGGTCTACTGGTTTGACAGGCTGATCAGCGCATCGCGTTCGACTGGTTCAGCGGGTCCGTCCGTGACACTTTGGCCCGTGCCGAATGTGGACAATGGCCCTTCGACGCTGAAATACTATCGTGTTCGGCAAATTCAGGATTCGGCGCTTCAAAACGGCCAAACCGTTGAAATCCCTTACCTTTGGCTGGAAGCGTTTGCGTATGCACTTGCCCTTCGTCTTGCTCAGATATGGAATCCTAATGCTATCCCGCTCATTAAGCCGATGGCAGATGAGTCGTATCAGATCGCGGCGGATCAGAACATTGAGACTGCCCAGCAATACATCAGCCCCATGATCAGCGGGTACTTCCGATAAGGGGACATAGATGGGGTACGCATCACGGTCAGGACGCGCCAGAACAGACGCCCGCAACCCGCGAGCTTTTGCCGTCTGCGACCGTTGCGCCATCTGGTACAACCATAACCAGCTTACTTGGCAGTATGACTGGGCTGGCGCGTCTCTTGTCAACAAACGCATCTTGGTCTGCAATACGTGCTATGACACGCCTCAAGAGCAACTTCGTGCCATTATCGTGCCTGCCGATCCCGTCCCGATTGTGAACCCGCGCGTTGAGCCATACGCTTGGGACGAGATCGACCGCCGTCAGGTGTCTGGTTATGACACAACGAGCCAAGTGACTGGTATCCCGGTTCAGGCTGGCCCCTCTCGCGCGACGACTATCAATAGCACTGTGCCGGATGGCATTCGTGTCACGCAGCAGACTGGCGAAGCTCCGGGCGGCAAGAACCAACTGCCCGGCACCGACCCAAATGCCGTGACATTCAGAAATGTTGTCTCTGTCACGAACAATGGCATTGGGGTAATTCGGATCACGGTTAGCCTGACTTCAGGGTTCATCACCGGCCAGCGTGTCATCATTCAGGAAGTTGCTGGCGTCACCAATGCCAATGGGCGTTGGACGATCACGGTCATCAACCCGCAGCAGTTTGACCTTCAGAACTCCAGTTTCGCTGGCGCGTACACCAGCGGCGGATATGTTATAAATGATCCAAGCTTGCCTTATGGGTTCGATCAAATCCCGCGCACTGGACCTCTCTGATGCCCACATACTCTAGTAACATCCAAATCCCCAATCTTGGCGCTGTCACTTCGCTGAATGGCACGGAACAGATTGAGGTGGTGCAAGCTGGCGTATCCAAGCGGGCTACGACGCTACAGCTTGCCAATCTGCTGGGTGGCGGTGCTACGGGGCCTATCGGGCCAGTAGGCGCGACGGGACCAACCGGCCCCACGGGTAACTCTGGCCCCACCGGTCCTACGGGAGTGCAGGGCGTCACCGGACCAACGGGGCCAACTGGCCCCACCGGGCCTACAGGGCCTACGGGTTTTGGTGCCACCGGCCCCACCGGCCCCACCGGGATACAGGGAATTACCGGGCCTACCGGCCCCACGGGTGCCACGGGCGCAGCTTCAACCGTCGCCGGTCCAACGGGCCCCACAGGGCCCACGGGAGCCACAGGGGCGAATTCAACAGTCGCAGGCCCCACTGGGCCCACCGGCCCCACTGGAGCCACCGGAGCAGCATCCACTGTGGCTGGCCCGACTGGTCCTACGGGTCCAACTGGCGCTACGGGAGCCGCTTCTACAGTCGCGGGGCCTACTGGTCCAACCGGGCCTACGGGTGCAACAGGAAACGGCGGTCCAACTGGCGCAACCGGCGCAGCTTCAACCGTCGCTGGCCCCACCGGCCCCACCGGGCCTACTGGTGCCACAGGGGCCGCCTCTACGGTTGCGGGCCCGACAGGCCCTACCGGCCCCACGGGCGCCACGGGTGCCACGGGCGCAGCTTCCACGGTTGCAGGGCCTACGGGGCCTACTGGTTCTGCCTCAACAGTTGCCGGCCCCACAGGCCCCACTGGCCCTACAGGAGCATCCTCCACTGTCGCGGGGCCGACGGGTCCAACGGGTCCAACTGGCGCTGCGTCTTCAGTGGCTGGTCCCACTGGCCCCACTGGCCCCGCTGGGACAGGGACAAATATATCTGTTTCAGACGAAGGTTCACTGCTTACGTCAAGTGTGACAAGCTTCAATTTTGTTGGAACTGGTGTGACTGCAACGGCTGCGACCAATGCTGTTACTGTGACAATTCCCGGAGGCGCTAGTTTTACGTGGCAAACTGTAAAAACAGCTAGTTTTACCGCAGTTGTTGGAAACGCATATCCGGTCAATACAACATCTGGAGCGGTGACAGTTACGCTTCCTGCCAGCCCATCTGCTGGTGAGGTTGTTCAGATAACGGACTATGCGGGGACGTTTGGAACAAATATTTGTACAGTTAATCCCAATGGTGGAAAATTAAATGGAATAGCAACTAACGCAAATTTTTCTATATCCCGTGAAAGTGTTGCCATCGTTTACATTGATTCAACGCAGGGGTGGATTGCATATTCCGGTTTTGCAAATACTCCTCTAATTACTCAATACACTGCATCTTATCTCATTACTGCTGGAGGAGGAGGTGGTGGAACATGGATTGGCGGCGGCGGCGGTGCTGGTGGCCTTCTAACAGGAACAACAACTTTTACGCCCGGCACAGTTTATTCCGCTGTTATTGGTGCTGGTGGCGCTGGATCTTCAAGCAGAGCCTCTTCTGGAACAAGTGGGTCTACCACTACATTTACAGGATTAACATCTCCAACTGGGGGCGGCGGCGGCGGGTCATATACCTCTGGTGGAGCACCTTCAACCCCCGGCAGCGGTGGTTCTGGAGGTGGTGGCTCAGGCTATCCTTCTAACTCTTCACCGGGTGGCTCTGGAACATCTGGTCAGGGCAGTGCGGGTGGAACAGGGGCATCAGCATCTCCGTATGGCGGTGGTGGTGGTGGCGGCGCATCTGCCGTTGGCGGGGTGCAATCTGGAACAACCGCTGGCGCTGGCGGCGCTGGCACAGCATCATCAATTACAGGATCATCAGTCACTTATGCAGGCGGCGGCGGAGGCTCTCCTACTAGTGGTGCTAATACTGGCGGCTCTGGAGGTGCGGGCGGTGGCGGTGCCGGTGGAAATGGAGGGGCTGCTGGAACAGCAGGCACTGCAAATATTGGTGGTGGTGGCGGCGGCGGAAGCAATGATGGTACAAATGCTTTGGCCGGCGGAACTGGTGGATCTGGCGTTGTAATTATTTCAATTCCAACAGCCAATTACACTGGCACGGTAACTGGTTCCCCTACAGTTACGACATCAGGGTCTAACACCATCATTAAATTTACCGGATCAGGGAGCTATACGGCATGAGCCACTTTTCTAAAGTTCTAGATGGCAAAGTTGTCCAAGTCATTGTCGCTGAGCCCGACTTCTTCAACACATTTGTTGATAGTTCGCCGGGGACATGGATACAGACCAGTTACAACACCCGTGGCGGGTTGCATTATGGTTCAGATGGGCAACCGGATGGCGGTGTGGCATTGCGTGGCAACTACGCTGGCATTGGGTACATTTATGATGCCCCCAACGATGTTTTCTACGCGCCGCAACCGTATGGGTCATGGACCCTAAATCAAACGACATGGTTGTGGGAGCCGCCGGTGGCTTATCCTGCTGATGGTAAATTGTATCTTTGGGATGAGCCGACAAAAAACTGGATGTTAGCGCCCGATCAGGAGCAATAGGCGATGACTATTTCTCGCAACCTATCAATTCTTGCGGAAGGAGCCAGCGCCTCTGGTGTTCTTGCGCCCGCCAATGCGGCAGGCAGTTTCTTCTTCATGTTCTGATCAAGTTGATACATAACTGAAATTGTGGCAAAAAGGGTCGTCGGAGTCACCACATGGCTAATCAGCAAATCCCCAACCTCCCTGCGGCTACGTCCCTAAGCGGATCGGAGCAGGTTGAGGTTGTGCAGGCCGGTGTATCTCGACGCGCCACGACATCACAGCTTGCCAATTTGCTTGGCGTCGGCCCCACAGGCCCCATCGGCCCGCAGGGTGCTACCGGCCCGAGCGGCCCCACCGGCCCGACCGGGCCTACGGGCGCGACCGGGATTGGTGCGACTGGCCCCACAGGTCCAACTGGCCCTACCGGACCAACGGGGTTCGGCCCTACTGGCCCCACCGGGGCTACTGGTGCTGCATCTACGGTCGCTGGCCCGACAGGCCCGACTGGTCCGACTGGCCCTACGGGTGCGGCCTCAACAGTAGCAGGCCCCACGGGACCAACTGGCCCTACTGGCCCTACCGGTGCAGCTTCTACCGTTGCGGGGCCAACTGGCCCCACAGGGCCAACAGGCCCAACTGGCGCTGCCTCAAGCGTGGCTGGTCCTACCGGCCCTACTGGCCCCACAGGTGTGTCCGTTACTGGTCCCACTGGACCCACTGGCCCGACCGGCCTTCCGGGTGGCATTTATAATTCAACGAGTACAACGCCCCTTACAATCGGCTTGGGGGCTCAGTCCCTGACGGTTGGCACGGGCTTGTCGTATACCGCCGCGCAGCAGCTAATCGTTGCCAATAGTTCGTCCAATTACATGATTGGCACTGTCACGTCCTACAACTCTGGGACTGGCGCGTTGGTGATGGACATCACCTTCATAATGGGTCTTGGCACGTTCTCGTCATGGACGACTAACATCAACGGCGCTTCCGGCCCCGCTGGTCCTACGGGTCCGACCGGCCCTACTGGTGCCGCTTCTACTGTTGCTGGTCCCACGGGTCCAACTGGGCCAACCGGTGCCGCATCCTCTGTTGCTGGGCCGACTGGTCCCACCGGACCTACGGGCGCGCAGGGAATTACGGGGCCAACTGGCCCCACTGGACCGACAGGGGCTGCTTCCAGCGTGGCAGGTCCTACTGGCCCCACCGGCCCAACAGGTGCGTCTTCTACTGTAGCGGGGCCAACTGGCCCTACAGGCCCAACCGGTGCGGCATCAACAGTAGCAGGCCCCACTGGCCCAACAGGGCCTGCGGGGAGTGGCGGCGGCTCTGCGGCTGGTAACAATATCTTCTTGGCCGATTACTTCGGAGGCTTCTAATGGCTGTTACAGCAACCCCAATTTTCGCCCAGACCGCCAACGTAGGCGCGCTGAATGCGATTATCTCAACCGCGATGACTAACACCACTGCCTTTGATGGCACGATGGCGGCGGGCACTGCAATGGCGCTCTGCTACACGGCAGGCGCAAACGGGTCTCGCATTGACCAGATACAAATTAAGTTTGCGTCTACCAACGGCGCAACTGCTTCGGGAACATCGTCCGCTACGTTGGTTCGCCTTTGGATCAATAACGGTTCTGTAAATACCACAGCAGGAAACAACATTTTCTTGGGTGAAGTGGCGATGCCTGCAACTACTGTGACTGCGCTTGGGACGACCGCTAACACCGTGTACGGTCTTGCGGTTCCTGTTGGCGGGCTCAATATCCCTGCGGGTTATCGCATCTATGCTGGCCTCACCGTTGCTGCTGGCGGCACCAATATCGCTATTGCAATCAACACCATCGGTGGAGATTACTAATGAGCGTCCCACAACAACTTTCTGGCTTTAACAATCAGCTTCCACCACGCCAGCCGATTAGAAACATCACGGCTGCGTATCAAGTCACGGGCGCTGATTACGGCCAGACTCTTAGTTGTACGGGGGCAACATCATATACTGTTTCGCTAACTTCTGCGGCGTCTATTGGGGCGGGATTTAATTTTACTATTTGGAATAGAAGCACTTCGGCAACAACCATAATAACAATTGATCCAAACGGGTCTGAAACTATAGATGGAAAAACAACTCGCACAATTTACATTGGAGAGGGTCTACAAATAATTTGTGATGGGTCTAATTGGCAAACGGGATCAAAAAAGACAATGCGGGCCTATGCTGAAAACATAGCGTCCGGCACTCAAGCAACTGCCACAGGCTCCAGTTCTGTTGCCATTGGGTATAACGCAGCTTCATCTCAGACTAGCAGTATATCGTTTGGGGCTCTTGCATCTTCGTCGGGTTCGTATGGCTCTGCAATCGGGCATCTTGCAGCAGCTTCTGGTGCATATTCTGTTGCCATTGGCTGGTCAACAATAGCTTCAAGCACAAGTTCTGTTGCCATCGGATTTAGTGCTCAAGCGTCAGGGCTAGCTTCTTTTGCTTTAGGCTCGTCTTGTAAGAGTCCATATGAAGGCAAATATGCTTATGCCTGTGATTTTATTTCCTCCGCGTCTGACAGCCAATATGGGCTAACGGTGCTACATGGAGGCACAACAACCGCAACACCTTTGATTCTATGGGCCGGGTCTTCAGGGTTTGCAACTGCAAACAATCAAGTCATTCTACCCGACAATTCGGCTTACACTTTTAGTATTCTTGTTGTTGCGCGACAATCCGCTGCGGGAGGAACAGCTTCTGCTGCTTGGAAAATAGAAGGTCTAATTCGCCGTGAAAGTGGTGTTGCGACCACAACAATTGTGGGGACTCCAACAACAACGGTAATTAGTAATGTTCCCGGATGGTCTATTGCCGTGTCCGCTGATACGACAAACGGGTGTCTTGCGCTTACGGCTACTGGCGCAAGTGCTACAAATATCAACTGGTCGGCCACCGTCCAAACATCTGAAGTCACTTACGCATAGGGTGCAGCATGGCAATCCAACTTGATCTTCAAACTACTCAATATGGGATTGGTTTTCAGGGTGCATATTTTCGCATTTTGAAAACATTCATTTGTCGCGAAGAAAATCCCGCCGCCCGCTTTAGCGTCACAATTGACGTTGTTGGTTATGCGGGCCAACCACAGAATGCCAATCAAAAAGACATAGAGTGGCGGCAATATCGCGCACCTATGGACCAGATTGAAGTTCAATCCGGTGACAACTTTTTGGCGCGTTGCTACGAATGGGTAATGGCGCAACCTGACATGGTTGGCGCTGTGGCCGTGTAATCTTCATCATGGCAAAGAGGGGGGTCTCATGCCGTTTAGCTCAAAAGATGGTAAAAAGCACATCGAAAATATCGTATCTCGGCTTCCGCACCAAAGGATGCTTGATATTGGCTGTGGGTGCGGAACCTACGCCAAAATGTTCCCAGACGCTGACTGGACTGGCGTGGAAATATGGGGGGCATACGTTGAGAAGTATGGTCTTGCGGGTTTGTATGGCAAACTTCACATTGAAGATGCTCGCATATGGACCCCAACGGATCATTATGACGTAGCCTTTGCTGGCGATGTTCTTGAGCATATGACGGTTGATGAGGCCAAAAGTCTGTTGGCCCGCCTTAAGTCATGCGCCGATACGGTTGTTGTCAGCATTCCGATTGGGCATTACCCACAGGAAGAATATGGGGGCAACCCTCACGAAGCACACGTCACCGACAATTGGACTGACGAAGAGGTTCGCCGGGTGTTTGGTGAGCCAAGCTGGGCACATGTCGATGGCGAGATTGGCGTCTACATTTGGTCTAAACACCCGATCAGGCTCAAAATTTGCGTCTACGCGATCAGCAAGAATGAAGCGCACTTCATCCAACGGTTTTGCGAGTCTGCCAAAGAGGCCGACATGATCCTGATCGCGGACACTGGCAGCACTGACGGGCTACCGGAAGAGGCTGAAAGGCATGGCGCAATTGTCCACCACATCAGCATCAGCCCGTGGCGTTTTGACACTGCCAGAAATGCGGCTTTGGCGCTCGTCCCGCGCGATATGGATGTCTGCATCAGTCTCGACATTGATGAGGTTCTTCAGCCCGGCTGGCGTGAGGAGATTGAACGTGTATGGGTCAAAGGCGAGACGACCAGACTGCGCTACATGTTTGATTGGGGCTGCGGCATCAACTTCTATTACGAGAAAATTCATGCCAAGCACGGCTACATGTGGCACCACCCCTGCCACGAATATCCAATCCCTGACGGGCGGATCACGGAAGTCTGGGCGCAGACAGACATGCTGCTTGCCGTCCACAAGCCCGACCCGACCAAGAGCCGGGGGCAGTACATGGATCTTCTGGAACTTTCTGTAAGGGAAGACCCCCAGTGCCCGCGCAACGCCTTCTACTACGCCAGAGAGTTGAGCTTCCACGCCCGCTGGCAGGACAGCATCGACGCCTGCAAGAACTATCTGGGCCTCCCACGCGCCACATGGATGAACGAGCGGTGCTACGCCTACCGTGTCATGGGCCGCTGCTACAGTGAGCTTGGCAACGCAGCGGAGGCCGAAAAGGCGTTCCAGATGGCGGCGTCTGAGGCCCCCAACACCCGTGAGCCGTGGTGTGAGTTGGCGATCTTGTGCTACCGCCAACAGCGTTGGGAGGAGTGCTTTGCCTACTCCATGCGGGCGCTGCAAATCACAAATCGGGAAGCGGTTTATACCTGTGACCCAGCAGTTTGGGGCTATCAGGCGCATGACTTGGCGGCGATTTCGGCTTGGAATCTTGGCATCAAAGACATTGCCATCAAACAGGGCCAGATTGCCGTCGATCTGGAGCCACATGATGAGCGCCTGAAGGCCAACCTGAAGTTCTTCAAAGGCATCCAGAACGCGCCAAATGTTGTCCACTTCATCTATTTTGGCGGCGAAGGCTCCCGGCCCTACAGCTACACGAACTATCTGGCGGTCAGGGCTGCGGCGGATGTCCAGAAGCCCAGTGAAATCATCATGTGGTGCGATGATGAGCCGGTTGGCAATCCAAATTGGGACGCAATCCGGCCATATGTCACGATCAGGCATGTGTCTGCGCCCAAGACGATCTGCGGCATGGAACTGAAATACCGGCACTATCAGTCCGATGTTTTTCGCCTGCGGACCCTGCATGAGCATGGCGGCATCTATCTGGACAACGATCTGGTCCTCACCAAATCGCTGGCACCCCTTATGAGCGACAAGATCGTAATGGGGTATGACGCGCCAGACACGGTGGATTCCATTGCCAATGCGGTCATCATCTGCCCTCCCGGCCATGAGTTCATCGACATCTGGCTGGCGCGTATGGCCGACCGGATCAGTGAGAAGTGGGCTGATCACTCGGTTGTGCTTGCCGCCGACTTGGCAAAAGAGTTCCCGCACCTGATCCAAGTGGAGCCGTATACATCATTCATCCCATTCCATTGGGACAATAGAGCGATCTTTGACGAGACTGGCGACGGCGCTGATCTTACCAATGCCTATGGCGTACACCTCTGGGAGACGTTCTGGGGGGAAACACTGGCTCGCCTTAACGATGAATATCTGGCATATTCAACCAGTCAGTTCGCCGGCCTATTTGGCGCGTATGCAACCAAGTCAGCAATGGCAGCAGAGTGATGAGGTTTGGCCCCGTGGATCAATCAACGATCAATATGGTCTTTGGGGCCATTCTAGCGGTATCCGGTTGGTTCTTTCGAATGCTATGGGAAGCAGTCCAAACGCTGAAAGACGATTTGCACAAAGTTCAAATTGATTTGCCGGTAAACTACGTTCGAAAAGACGATCTCGACAAGCGGATGGATCACATAGAAACGATGTTCCAGCGCATCTATGACAAGTTAGACGGGAAGGCTGACAAATGAGCACAACTGAAGAGAAGCAGGAAAAGATTGCTCTTGAAATGGCTGCAAGCGCCAGCAAAGGCGCGCTGGTCGAGAAGATCACTTTCGCTGGCATTCCAATCTTGTTCTCTTGCGTCGTCTATTTGATGAGCGCCCTTTCCAATGCCAACAATGAAATCATCCAAATCAAATCCAAGATTGCCGTTGTGGTGAACGCTGACAATAAGGCGATCCCGCCGCAGGGAACGACCATTGACATGGCGCAGATCAGGGAAGCCCTGAGCGACAAAATTGAAAAGGTCGAGCGGGAGGCGGCGCTTGCCCGTGCAGCCATGACGCTTGATCGCGAGCGTTCGATGTCTGCCATAGAGAAATCTCGCATGGACATGAATACTGACGCAGCTATGGCCCGTGCCGCCATACGCTTTGATGTGGCCCAATTGGTCGCAGCGTTAGACAAGCGCATTACGCTGTTGGAGAAAGACAAATGAGCCTTCTTGATCAGTTTGGGCCTTTGCTTGGTCAAATTGCCCCCACTATCGCCACTGCGCTGGGCGGTCCATTGGCCGGTATTGCTGTCAAGACGCTGTCTGCTGTCCTGCTGGGCCACGAAAACGGCTCTGAGGATGATGTAAAGGCGGCAATGACATCTGCGTCCCCAGACCAACTTGTGGCCCTGAAGAAGATCGACGCCGAGTTCAAATCGCACATGAAAGAGTTAGACATTGATCTTGAGCGGATTGCCGCAGGGGATCGTGACAGTGCCCGGCAGATGCAGCGCGAAACCAAAGATTGGGTGCCCAAGCTTCTGGCGATTGTCATCACAGTTGGGTTCTTTGGCATTTTGGTCTGGATGCTGGTGATGGGTATGCCGCAGACGGGAACTGAAGCTTTGCTTATGATGCTTGGGGCTCTTGGCACAGCATGGACGGGCGTTGTGAACTTCTATTACGGCTCTTCCGCTGGCTCTAAGGCGAAGAACGACCTTCTGGCAGCAAAGGACAAGTGACATGAAAGAGAATTGGGACAAAAGCTTCAACATGGTTTTGGTCCATGAGGGCGGCTACGTCAACGATCCGCGCGATCCGGGCGGGCGCACCAACATGGGCGTGACCCAGCGGGCGTGGGAATCCTACCTCAACCGCAGCGTGACTGAGGCGGAAATTCGCGGCCTGACACGCGAAGTTATCAAGCCGTTCTATAAGGCGATGTATTGGGACAAGCTCAAAGGCGATCAGCTTCCGGCTGGCGTGGACTATGCCGCCTATGACTTGGCAGTAAATTCCGGCGTGGGCCGGGCGGCAAAATACCTTCAAGAGATTGCCGGTGTGGTGGTAGATGGAGCCATTGGCCCCAAATCTATGGAAGCCATTGCGGCCTGCGACCCGCAAGAAATGGTTGATGCTCTCTGCGGAATGCGGCTTGAGTTCCTTCAGCGCCTCCCCACTTTTGGCACGTATGGCAAAGGCTGGAGCATCCGTGTTGCAGAGGTTAAGGAAAAGGCGACCAGTATGGCGTAAATGATTTGGCAGTGGTATAGTCGCAGCGTCTTGGAGTTTCAGACATGACCACCGGCCTTACTTACTCGCAGTATGTCGAACAGATAGCCACGATGGCGGTCGTTCCTTCGTCGGACCCTGCTTTCCAAATAATTCTGCCGCAAATGATCACATATGCCGAAAACCGGATGTATCGTGATCTTGACTTCCTTTTCACATCGTCAGCGACAACATCCTACAGCATGACGGCTGGCAGTCGGTCAATCAACGTCAATGCAGATACATTCCCCAGTGGCACGTTAGTGGTCCCCGAACAGATTAACGTCTTGGTTCTGACGGCTATCTTTACCGGCTACATATCTGGCACAACTCTGACGGTTACTGCTGTGAATTCTGGAACCATTGTCACTGCAATGGTGATTTCTGGGCTTGGCATTACTCCCGGAACGACGGTGGTATCGCTCGGGACAGGAACTGGTGGCGTTGGCACATACACCGTTGGCACATCGCAGACTGTTGCATCCACCAGCATCACCGGAAATAAGACATCTACTAGTGCCGACACGGCAGACCGGGTTCCATTGCTCCCGACGACAAAGGAGTTTTTGGATGCCACTTACGGGTCAGGGGCTGTAGCAAATCGCGGCGTCCCCCAGTATTGGGTGCCGTTTGACAATTACACTTTCTTGGTTGGCCCGTACCCTGATCAAAGCTACACCATTGAATTGGTTGGCACTTATCGCCCTGCGAGCCTGTCGTCTTCAAACACAACTACCTTCATCAGCCAAAATCTGCCAGATGTTATGATTATGGCTTCGATGGTCTACATCAGCGCGTATCAGCGCAACTTTGGACGAGCCAGTGATGACCCGCAAATGGCAGTCACCTATGAGGCTCAGTACCAGACCCTTCTGAAGGGCGCGATGTCTGAAGAGAACCGCAAGAAGTTTGAAGCTTCTGCTTGGTCTTCGCAGTCTCAGTCCACCACCGCCACCCCGACACGGGGGTAAGCCATGCCACATAGTTCGCTCAAACTCATCCCCGGCGTCGATCAGAACAAGACACTTGCGCTCAATGAAGCGGCTATCTCTGAAAGCCAGCTTATCAGGTTCATCCCTGACAGGACGTTGGGCGGGCTTGTTCAAAAGCTGGGGGGTTGGACAAAGTATTTTGGCTCCACGATGGGTTCTATCGTTCGTGCTCTATGGGCATGGCAAGATACTAGCAACGAATCTTATTTGGGCATTGGCGCGGACGGAATTGCTGGCGGCGGCGGAAAAGCCCTGCAAGTCATTTCAGTTGTCGATAGCACCATAGACGATATAACGCCAAGACAACTAATTGTTAACAATGGAAGTCTTGTACCGCCAGAAGGCCCTGCCACTACCTTTGGTAGCAATCTGGTTGTTATGAATGATACAGGCCGCGGCATATCCAGCAATGATGTCGTTAACATTAAAACGCAAATAAGCGTTGGTGGCATTATCTTGTTCGGGCAGTATCAGTGCTACAACCCCGGCAATGACCCTGATTCCTACAACATCTATGCGTTGAATGTTGCGGGTAATCCCGATCTAGCACCTCTCCCTGCGCTCGCCTCCGATGTAGTCGGCAATGGGACGACAGCAACTATAACCTATGACAGTACATATATTTTTGCTGTTGGCTCACAAGTTCTCGTAAGCGGAATGACAGGTGGGGCAGCGGGGTACAATGGAACATGGACCGTTACCGCATCTATAGCGGGAGAGGTTTCTTTTGCTAGCGTCCTGACAGCATCACTAAGCGGTCTAGCTACAGTAAACACTGTCACCAGCGTCCCAAAATTCAACACGGTTTTAGATTCTAACAGCATAACGGTAACGCTTAACGACCACAGGTATGAAGCTGGAGACCTGTTTCCAGTTTTGATTAGTACGGTTGTTGATGGGTTTACGATTTTTGGCAACTACATAGTTATACAGAAGCTACTGGCTAGTAATAGCACCGCCACGCGAGAAGTTTCCTATCAATTTGTCATACAAGAAAAAACAATAGCAACATCAACAACTTCTGGATATGAAAATGGCGGATATGCCTACTACGTCTACAGCAAAGGGCAGACTCCTACGATTGCCGGGTATGGTTACGGCATTCGCGGATATGGCGGTACTGGAAGCCCAACCTCTGGGTATGGCGGAACTATTTCCGGCACAACTCCAACTTTCCCAACCGGAACACCTATAAATGCGGTTGATTGGACGTTAGACAATTGGGGTGAAGTGCTTCTGTCTTGCCCATTGGACGGGGCCATATATCAATGGTCTCCCACTGCTGGCAACGATCTTGCGACCGTAATACCGGAGGCCCCAACCGTTAACGAAGGCATGTTTCTTGCCATGCCACAACGGCAAATCATTGCATGGGGCAGC
>Ga0209191_1000131_pt1 | contig 60440 bp, 69 predicted proteins | sample S_130626_EF_Meta_FD_187320 | JGI IMG/M metagenome (GOLD analysis project Ga0209191, IMG submission 187320) | Freshwater microbial communities from Lake Simoncouche, Canada to study carbon cycling - S_130626_EF_MetaG (SPAdes) (version 2) | ecosystem: Environmental > Aquatic > Freshwater > Lake ...
GATTCCCAATTACGGTAGAACAGGAATATCCTGATGCCAAAACTGAGAAGAAAATTCTATCACCATTGCTTGATGATAAAGATTTTGTTGAGAACCTATGCCAATGGGCTGATGTGGTTCGTAAATCATACCAAGAAGGTGCTACTGATGAGATTATCTCTACTCGCCGATTGGTACATATTGCCAAGGCATATGGTATCTTTAAAGATAGAATGAAAGCCATTACATTGTGTGTGAATCGTTTTGACGAAGAAACCAAAATGGCATTCTTAGACCTGTATTCAAAGGTCGATAGTTCGGTAGAATCACCTGCTAATACAGCAATCAATTCTACCACAACCGAGGTTGCCAATTAACCACAGATGTGATACCATGGTTAAAATGGTAAGGGTGTTGCCATCCTTCGGGTACCATGAACCCCGTAAAACTCGCAGTCTACTTTTGCTGGTTTTTGACTATAAAATAAAACCAGCTTTTTATTATGTTTAATTTGAAGGAGTATTACAATGGCTTTAACAGTTCGCAAGGGTAAGATTAATCGTCATGAGAAAATCACCCAAGTATTATTAAGTGGCAAGGCAGTATCACCTCAAGAAATTGCTGATGTATTCAAAGGCACAAATCAAGAGGCAGTATTGTATCGCCTATCAACTAACATTTACAATATCCGTAAAGACGGTGGTATTGTGAAAGTTATCAAACAAGGCCGTAAAGTTACCGGTTATCAATTGGTTAATAATGACCAGTTCGATGCCAATGGTCGTTTCAAAGGCAATCAACAGTTACAAACTAAGGCATCACCAGTTAAACCTGTTGTAGTCCAACAACCAACAGTAACAGTCTAATAGTTTTATGCCATCGCAGCTCGTTGTGAAACGCCGTAAGTCGGTGGCACCCCCTACTTTTTTAATTCTTAGAGAAAATATGTCAAAAAAAACAAATAAATCTTTTAAAGCAAGAAAATTTCATTTCACAGAATACGAAACAAAAAAATATTTTTTAGACGATGTAAAATTTTCACATGATTTTTTGAATGGTGTTGCGCTTGATTTATCATTCCAACGCCATGCGTGTTGGCCTTTAAAACAAATGATGGAATATATTACATCAGTAATGTTAGGTAATGCTCCTAGTCCTATTGTTGTTGTAAATATTGCAAAATCTCTCGCAAAAACAGTTAAAAATTCTCCTGATTATTTTTATTTCAAAAAATGGTTAGATTTAGGTTTCAAGTGGATTTCCATTGATGGAAATAATAGAACCGTTGCTTTGCAAAAATTCTATAAAAACGAAGTGTCTGTTATTCATGGTGAATATTTGTTATCAATAGTCGAAACTATTAATAGTTCTAACGATACTTTTGGAAAACTACCCGAATTAATAAAACAGAGAGCATATAGTGATTCACAAGTTAGTGTAGTTGAATATGCAGTAGAATCTCGCCAAGATTGTTCTGATTTGTTTCTCAACATTAACAGCGGTAAAGATTTGAATTCTCAAGAAAAACGTAATGCAAAATTGACCGAGATTGCTGGAGAAATCCGTGATATGGGTTCAAACAGCATTGATAAATTGAAGTATATTTTTGGCGCCAAAGGCAATGAAGGTTATCAAATTGATGAAATGATCGCTAGAATGTCTTGCATTCATGCTTATGGTCCCAATCGTGGAGTAAGTCCAAAAGATTTAAATGAATCATATGAAGATAACTCTACTGTTTGGAAACAATTTATTTCGTTTGGAGGTAAAGAAAGCATACAAAAAACAATAAACCTAATTGGTAAATATGGATCGCAAAAATTTAAAAATAAAGCAACATTATTAAATCTTTTTATGGTTGTCAGCACTTTACATAAAGAAAATCGTAAAATTATTAACGATGAATCATTTTTTAAATGGTTTAACGAAACTGAAAAAAACAGGTTACATACAGTTGCTCACAAAACCAGCAATGGTGAAGTTTTGTTGTATGAAACTTGTAATCGTAATGTTAATAAAATTAATTTAACTGCACGATTTAACCTCATTTCGGAAGATATTAAAACTGTACCTAAAAATATTGTTTCGATTGCTTTGGATAATGAACGAATTTATTCAAAACAAGAGAAATATCAAGCTTGGGTAAATCAAAATGGCATATGTCCGTTAACAGGTAAAAATATTCCTGAAGATGAGATTTATGATTCGGAAATATGGCAAGCACACCATGATGTTCCACATTCTTTGGGAGGACAAACAACGCAAGACAATTGTTTTTTGGTTGATGTAAAAGCCAACCAAAAATTAGGTAATAAGTATGATTTAGATAAATTGGCTGCATAAGGAAAATATATGAACGATAGAATGGATTTTGAACAGCAGATTGTTAGATGCTGGGGTTTGGTAGATGACCTAAAAGAGTTGTCTGCTCATGTTGTTGAACATGATATGGTTGGTACTGATGCAATTCATAATCATATCTTTGGCTTGGCCTGTGTATATGATGTTAAGTTTCATAATCTTTGGGAAATGTTTGAAACTGTGCATATGAACTTGGTTCGTGATAATAAATTCTTGAATGAAGAATGTGCCGCATTGAGGCAACAATTACAAGAATCTGATCCTGATGGCCATGGTTATGGTATTGCGGCAATTAAGCCAAACAAGAAAGATAAGAAATGAACTCATTAAAGCGATTAAATGATTGGTGTGGTGATATGTTGAATAGGTTATTTCAATATAATGAGATCATGCAGTTCGTAGCATTTTCCATATTGTTTATTATGTTTATTACTCTCATGGTATCAGGCATTTTAAGTGGGTTAGGATATACACAATGAAATATATTGCTAAACCTAGGTTATTTAATAATGTCGGCATAAAAGAGTTTGATGATGCTCGTGAGGCAGTCCTATACTTGAATAAGGTGCTGTCCGATAGTACTGTGAAGCCTGAGTTGGACTATGTGTTCATTGCACCCAAGGCGTCACCTAAGCAGTTGAAGCATGCTGTGGAAGAGTATGTTGGTATTGGTAAGTTGGTATGTGTTGCTTAGGCACAACAATGGTATTGACACCATCCACCTATGTGTTATAATGGTCTATTAATTGGCGAGGAGTTTTTTATGGATTCTATTTCAAGAAGTGATATTATTTTAATGTTATCAGTTAAAGGTTATTTTACTACTGATGCTTTAATGAAGATGTCTGATGAAGTATTGGATAATTTGTATATTGAGTATGTTGTATTAGAAGAGGATTATGTGTAATGAAACTTTTTATATTTGGAACTATTTTTGGTATCGTATTGAATACGGTAGGTTTTTCTGGTTTAGCCAAGCTTGCTGATGTTGGTGTAAATAAGGTTCAAACAGTTGCTAAAGAAGCAGCTGAGGTGAAGTAATGAACAAACCGAATTATTCTAATTACTATTCACACGATGGTCGTCTGCGTTATGGTAGAGTGCAAACCATTCTAAAGGCAGATATACCAAAGTTTGTGAGTATGTTACACACAGCACAGTTTGATTATCTTGAAGAGGCAGTTCAGAAATCAAATATGAATGAAGCAAAAGAAGTTATTAAACATATTATGGAGTATAAAGGTGAATAATATTAAAAAAGTAATTTGTATTACAGTATTAAGTATTGGTATGGTTGGTTGTTCATCTACACCAACCTACAAGTTAAAAGGTTATGCTGGTCCTGAAGCTATGGATCGCAATGAGGTTGTGCAGGCATCTAAACAATGTATCTACTCTAAGTTGCGTCCTAATGTTGAGTACCTGACCGCTAAGAGTGATTCTGGTAAAGTGTTGGTACCAGTTAATGTACATTGTCAATCATATTAAGGTTTTATTATGGCTATCTTTGATACCCTAGAATTACTAGGCATTACAACTACACAATTACAAATTGGCATATTTACAGCAATCATTGTTGTATTGGCTGGTTTCTTTTGGAAGTTTATTGTTGTTGGTGCTGGTATATTGTTTTGTGTAGTTGTATTTGCTATGCCAAGTAATAAAGCAAACACTAATGAAGCTAAAGAAACTACCGAAGCAAAACAAGAAGTGCCTGTTGAATTCATAGAAGATTGTAAGCGTGTTGCTGGTAAAACAGAGAAACAATGTAAAGTATTGTGGGCTGAAGGTATAAACGAACTGGATGAAATTCGATGATTGATGATAAAGACCTACTTGATATAAGTAAAGAGATTGACGATATGTTAATTGGCATGTCCACTACATATAAGATGGATCCATTAAGTATAAGTGCAGTAATACTTGCAAGAATGATTCATTTGAATAGATTGGTAGATGGTCAAGATGATTTGGCCAAACTATTCCTATCTATTGGTAATAGTATTGTGAATAAAGAATTAGATAAACCACAGAATGTACATTGAATGAAAAGAATATTAGTTACTGGTAGTTCTGGTTATATTGGTCAACACCTCGTAAAACTCCTAATATGGGAGAATTATGAGGTTTTTGGCATTGATAAAGAGCCAAGACGAAATGATTACCTATTACCAAAATATTTCTGTCAGCATGATATTACGAATGATTGGCCAAGATGGTTCTCAGCACTAAACGATTGGCCTGAGAAGTTTGATGCCATCGTGCATCTTGCGGCTAAGGTTCGTGTCAATGAATCAGTAGAATTCCCATATGAATACTACAATACCAATTTCAACGGTACATTAAATGTATTGAGTAACTTTGAGTATAATAATTTTGTATTTGCATCAACAGGCACAGCGGCCAATCCTATAAACCCATACGCATTATCAAAACGGTGTTGTGAAGATATCGTAAAAGAAATGTGTGTCAATTCTAATATAGATTACACCATATTCCGTTTTTATAATGTAACTGGTTCTAATGGTATTTCACCAACTAATCCTGATGGTCTATTCTCCAATCTAATCAATGCGGAGAAAACAGGCACATTCAAGATATTTGGTAACGATTACAATACACCAGATGGTACTTGCGTGAGAGATTATGTCCATGTAATGGAAATCTGCCATGCCATTATGGATGCAATAGATAAACCAGCCAATCAGTTGGAGAATCTAGGTCACGGTGTAGGCCATACAGTTGCAGAGATGGCGATGGCCTATCAGAAGGTCAACAACTGTAAGTTTGATATTGAGTACCACCCAAGGCGACCTGGTGATTTGGAATCTAGTGTATTGGATAATGTATCGCCGTATATGAAAGAGTTGTATACTTTTGAAAGTTTAATGAAAAAATGAAAATTGCTTTAGCGTCAGACATCCATTTGGAGTTTGGTGACCTCTTTTTAAAGAATGAAGAAAATGCCGAAGTATTAATACTCAGCGGCGATATCTGCACAGCTAAAGTTTTCAAACACAATCCAAAAGAAAGAGCATTGGTTTTTGATTTCTTTCATCGATGCGCATCTCATTTTCCTCATGTTGTATATGTGATGGGCAACCATGAACATTATGATTTTGATATTGCTAAAACATATGATACACTAAAATGTAAACTGTCAGGATTTCCCAATGTACATTTGTTGGAAAAAGAAACATGGGAACATAATGACATCACCTTTGTTGGTGGCACATTATGGACTGATATGAATAAGAATGATCCATTGACCTTGTGGCATGTTGGCCAAAGAATGAGTGATTTTCGGGTAATCAAAAATGGCCATCGTGGTATTTCAGGTGGTGGTTATGCTTCTCGTTGGTCAACCGAAGATTCTGTGGAAGACCATAACAAAATGTTAGACTACATAAAGATTGCTACTGCTGATTATGGTGGTGAACCTAAAAAGTTTGTGGTTGTAACTCACCATGCACCAACACCATTAAGTATTGGTGAATGTTACAAAAGTGAGATATTAATGAATGGTGCTTTTCAATCTGATTTGATCGATTTCATTTTAGATAGACCACAGATCAAATTGTGGACTCATGGCCATATGCACAATGTATCGAATTACATGATTGGTGAAACTAGAGTTGTTTGTAATCCAAGAGGTTATGTGAAGTACGAGCAAAGAGCAAAAGACTTTAAACTGAAATATTTGGAGATTTAAATGGGATTGTTTGATTATATACATTATGAGGGGAAAGAGTATCAGACAAAAGATACTCCCGCTCAATCATTGGATGATTATAAGATTGAACATGACCAAGATTCTGGCCACCAATACTTATGGCATTCAGAATTTGATTCTGAGTGGGTTGAAGATGAAGGCCTTTTTGGTGGTAGTGTAAAACAATATAATCAACGCTGGGTGTGTTGTCATGATTTTGATGGTAATATTCGGTTCTACCGTGCTGCATTAGATGATATGTATGAATCATGGAAAAAAAATGCATGGATAGAATATTCTGCTTTGTTTATGGATGGTAAACTATTGAGAATTAAGGAAACAAAATGAAAGTCTATTTAAGTAATTATCGTAACCATTGGTTATCACCTTATGTCATTCTCAAAAAGATTTGCTTTTGGGAAAAAGATGAGGATCGAATCTACAATTTAAATGAAGAGGTTGATAATCCATATGTAAAGTGGGTTAACTTTTTAAATCCTATTTGTGAAGTATGGCAGAAGTTTTTAGACTTCATTCATCCAAGATTTAATTATGTAAAGCTTGACCGATGGGATACATGGTCAATGGATCACACCTTGGCTTACATCATTCATCCAATGTTAGTTCAATTAAATAAAACTAAACACGGTGCACCATATACGGAAGATAGTGATGTGCCAGAATACCTGCGTAGCCACATGGCACAACCAAAAGAGAATGAATGGGACACCGACAGTTTACACTTTATGCGTTGGGATTGGATTCTCAATGAAATGATTTGGGCATTTGAACAAGAACTCAAAGATGATGATGAATCACAATTCTTTGACGATTCTGAATGTGGTGATGAAAAGTTTCCATGGAATAAAGATGGTCAGTATATAAGTAAATTGAAACTAGATAAAGAAGGTCTAGAGGCACATCAAAAGCGTAAGGCAAATGGTTTTAGATTATTTGGTTGTTATTACAAAAACTTGTGGGATTAATTATGTTATCATACTATTATTATTGGCAAGCATCAAGGCGATTGGAAGAATCAATGAAAACGGTGAGGGCTCTTGAGCCAGATGTGCCACCAATGATACAGGCTCAATATGATATGATTGAACGAGAAGTGGAATATTACCGTGATGAATCAGACAAGTTTACCAAAATACTATTGTGTTTTGTTGCCGCTGTGTGTATAATGTTAGTTATGTATAGTAAAGGATATGCTCATGTTCAAAAATATATTGGATAAAATTAAGTTAATTAATATTGCTGGATATTTTATTGGTGTTATTATTGGATCATTCATAATTGCTGGTGTTGCCTTCTTTATGGAGAATCCACCACTACCAGAATATAAAGATGGCATTCAGAACCGTTTGGTTTGGAACATTAAAGGTGAATGTTATTTTGTAAGACCTGCCACCAATACGGTGTATTTGGTTCGTGTAATTGATTGTGATAAAGGAAACAAGTGAAAACAAATAAAGATTTTAATTTAAGTAAGAGTAGTAAAAGAACATTGGCTTTAATGGACGACCAATCAAAGCGTAGCCATTGGAAGAAAATGATGATTGAAGCAGAAGTATTAGAAAAACGTGCCAAGTTGGCCAAAATAACCGTGAAGTCAGATAAAGGAGAAGCATAATGGCTATGTTTGTTGAAGTTGGATCGATGGATAAACAATGTAAAGTAATTATTAATTTGGACTCAATTCATGAGATTGCTCCATTAGCCTCAGGTGGTTGTGCTCTATTCTTAACTGATGGGGGCCTCACTAAGGTAACTGATAGTTACGAACAGTTCAAACAGTTTGCTATGCAGACAGTATCAAGTGAAGATATTGCCAAGAAGGTCAAATCATTAAAAGGTTCTACCAGTACATTGGAAATTCCTAAACTGTAATGAATGATTTATTTCATAATGTATTTAATTGGATAGGTGATGATTGGAAATCAAATAAACTCCGCTTTGTTGTGGAGTTATTGGCATGGGCAATTAGTATCGGATGTGCTCTCACAATGGCTCTCACGGTGCCTAACCCACCGTTACTCATATTATATCCAGTATGGATTGCTGGGTGTGCTATGTACTTGTGGGCTGCTTTTACTCGTAAATCTTTTGGGATGGTTGCTAATTACTTGTTACTTACTACTATTGATACAGTCGGCTTAATTAGAATGTTATGAAAGAATTAAAATTCACCAATGGATGGTTCGATACTGCTGGCCGACAAACTTGGGATCAAATGATTCCAAAGTTAAGACCTCAAAGAATATTGGAAGTTGGTTCTTTTGAAGGTGCTAGCACTTGTTATCTTATTCAAAAACTATCCGATAGACCACTAGAACTCCATTGTATTGATACATGGGAAGGTGGCCTTGAACATATATCTGATGGTGATGCCAAGCATGACATGAGTATTGTCAAACAAACATTTGATGAGAATATGGAGATTGTAAAGAATCCTAATTTGGATCTATACATTCACCAAGGTTATTCCCATATCGAATTGGCTAAACTATTGGTAGATGGTTACATAGATTACTTTGATTTCATTTACATTGATGGTTCACATGAATCACCAGATGTATTGTGTGATGCAGTATTGGCTTTTAAATTATTAAAACTTGGCGGTGTAATGGTGTTTGATGATTATATTTGGCACCATGAAGATAGAAATTTGTATCGTTGTCCAAAAATGGCTATCGATTCGTTTGCCACCATATATTGGCGTAAACTAGAAATAACTACGTCACCATCTCAATTAATTATACAGAAATTTAGTAACTAATGAATATTTTTTACCTTGATAAAAACCCACAACGATGTGCTCAAATGCATGTCGATAAACATTGTATAAAGATGATACTAGAATATGCTCAATTACTTTCTACCGCACACCGTGTTCTTGACGGTGTTCTTACTACTGGTCTATCTGAGTCTGGTCGCAAACAACAGCGTTACATTCTCTCTGATGAGCGCCAGCAAATGCTTTATTCCGCTACTCATATTAATCATCCTTCTGCAGTTTGGGTAAGACAATCAACCGCCAATTATATGTGGTTGGCTGAACTGTTAGAAGAATGTTGTAGAGAGTATTCATATCGGTATGGTAAAATACATAAAGTTGAATCTAGTGGTCTAATGCAAATATTGAAAAATGTTTTTCCAATCAATATCTCAGATAAACCATTTACTGAGCCCACACCTGCCATGCCTGATGAATGTAAAGTACCAGGTGATGCCCTACAATCATATCGTAATTATTATGTTATGAACAAAGGTCACCTCTGGTCATGGAAAGGAAAGATAAATAGTAGGAGTGAACCACAATGGTTTATTAAAATGGTTGAACCTTTATCTTATGGATACGCTTAATGCCTACATATGACTTTTTGAATACTACTACTAATGAAATTGAAGAACACCGTATGTCATATACTGTGTTAGATGAATTCATCATAAACAATCCACACTTACAAAGATACCACTCAGCAGAGAATCTACCAGTATTTGGTGACGGCACTCGTATGTCGGTACCTGGTATTGGTCAACCACATGCAGCCTTTGAAAGAGGTGTAATTCAGAGGATGAAAGAAACTATTCCTGAAAATACCATGGCTGGTCACAAAACTAAGTTGCCAAGAGAATGGTAATACCTGTACAATCCTTACCCATATTGTTAATTGATAGGAGAGGCACTAATGTTAAAGTTAATCCTGTAGAAAAAACTCCCAAAACACCAGCACACAATAATAATAATCCAAGGAGTCAAGATGGTAGCCAAAAGAAAAATCCAAGTTGTAGAATCACCAGAACCGATACAAAATAGAACTCATGCCTTAAAAATCAGAATAGATGATTTAAAGACATTTCAACCATTAACAGACAATCAAAAAATCTTCTTTGATGCCTATAAACAAGGTGATTATTTCGTAGCATTACATGGTGTGGCTGGTACAGGTAAAACATTCTGTGCATTATACAAAGCATTAGAAGAGGTATTGGACAAGTCCAATCCATTCAATAAGATTATTATAGTTCGGTCTGCGGTACAATCAAGAGAGATTGGCCATTTACCAGGTGATGTTACTGAGAAGATGGAAATCTTTCAGCAACCATATCAACAGATTTGTGAAACATTGTTTGAGCGTAAAGATGCCTATCAAAGATTGGTAGAACAAGGTTACATTGAGTTTATCTCTACATCATTCATTCGTGGTATGTCATTTGATGATGCCATTATTATTGTTGATGAGATGCAAAACTTAAACTTTGAAGAGATTGATACTGTGATGACACGGGTTGGTTATCGGTCAAAGATTATTTGGTGTGGTGATTATCGCCAGACCGATTTGAATAAACGTAAAACTGATATGAGTGGTATTATGAGGTTCTTTGATATTGCCATGCATATGTCAGCATTTACAAAAATAGAATTTACAGCAGAAGATATTGTTCGTAGTAGTTTGGTAAAAGAATATATATTAGCTAAGTTGAAATTTGAAGATTTAGAATAGAAAGTTAATTATATACTATGTTTAATTATTGCACACCAAAAAAACTACAAGATTTAAAATCTGAAACATTTCCTGATGGTAAAAGATATTATACTTTACCTGATGGTACAAAATTGCCTTCTGTTACCACCGTACTAGGCGCCCAAAAGAAACAGGCCATTATGGAATGGCGTAAGAGAGTTGGTGAAGAAGAGGCCAATCGTGTATCTAAGAAAGCGACCAGTCGTGGTACCAATGTACATACACTATGTGAGAGGTATTTGAATAATGATCCGTTGGGTGATATTATGCCTGATGCCAAAGAGATGTTTGTATCATTGAAGCCATTACTCAATCGTATTAACAACATTCATTACCAAGAGGCGGCCTTGTGGTCTACTAAATTGGAGATGGCAGGTCGTGTGGACTGTATTGGTGAGTTCGATGGTAAACTATCTGTAATTGATTTTAAAACATCTAAGAGAGTTAAATCGATTACTAGTATTGAAGATTACTTTTGGCAGACCTCAGCATATTCTTTGATGTATGAAGAACTAATTGGTGTACCTATTGATAATTTAGTAATCATTATGGCAGTAGAAGATGAACAACCATTATTATTTCAACAAAAAACGGAAGATCATATTCCAGGTTTAGTAAAGGCAATTAAGTTTTACAAGGAACAAAAATGAGTGAATTGAGCCATTTAAATATTGGTGTATTAAAAGATAAGTTTGATCTACAGGATTTTGTAGAAACTGGTTGTTATCTTGGTAATGGTATACAATGTGCAACTGATAATAATTTTACCAATTTATATTCTTGTGATATTAATCAAATTTATGTTACAGATTGTAAAACTAAATTCCCTAATGCCAATATTGTACATTCGGAGAGTTTGGCTTTTTTAAAACAATCACTACCAACACTTAACAACAGGACATTGTTTTGGTTAGATGCTCACTTTCCTGATTACTATGGTACTAATGATAAAACAGAAGAATTTAGAATACCATTGATTACTGAAATGGAACTAATCAAACAGTTGAAACCAGACTACACCAAAGATGTTTTCATTTGTGATGACATGAGAACCTTCCGATCACCTTTAAACTCAAGGTACAACGAAGGAGAGATAGAGGAACGGTTCTGTATTGATGTAGATTGGAATTATTTTACTAATATTTTTGGCGCCACACACCAGTATGAGTTGATTAATGCTTTGGATGGCGTTATGGTATTTTACCCTAAAGATTACAAGGAACAAAAATGAAAAACATACTAATTGCATTACTATTGGTTACTTCAACAACAGTATTTGCACAAAAACAAAAAGAAGGCGTAACATATAACGCCACCATCACCAGAGTGATCGATGGTGATACTGTAGCATTTCAAGCATTATGGTTACCCGACCCACTAAAGAAAGAATTGTCTATTCGTGTATTTGGTGTGGATACTCCAGAAAAAGGATTTAGAGCACAATGTCCTTCTGAAGATGCTCGTGGACAGGCCGCATCAGCATTTACCAAAAGTATGATTAATGGTGCCACTACTCGCCAAGTGGTGTTAATGGATTGGGACAAGTATGGTGGTCGTGTCCTAGGTGATGTATTGTTAGATGGTAAGTCGTTGCGTTCCATGTTGATCCAACAAGGATATGCACGGGAATACTATGGTGAAGCTAAGACCAGTTGGTGTAATTGAAATTTGGATAAATAATATTACTAGATAACACACAACCGTCTAGTAACACACATAAACACACATAGGAGTACAAGCATGACACCATTCGAGATCCGCCTCGAACTTTTAAAAATGGCCAGAGACCTTCTGGTTGATGATTTTAAAAGTCAAAAACAATCCCTCGTAGAAAACTGGCAACAACAAGTCGAATCGGCTAAGGTAGCAGGCACAGCCTCACCTGAATATCCAGTACTACCACAATTCCCAACTGAAGATGAAATTGTAACCAAAGCAGATACGCTTAATCAATTCGTTTCTCAGACACAACCGCAACCGCAACCTGAAATCAAAATAATAAAGAAAACTAATTCATAATTGTTGCATAAACAAGGAGATATGATGTTTAATTATAAAACATTAGTAATGATATTGGTCAGTTTGGTGACCCTCTATACGGCACCAACCATATCAGCAGAATATGTTAATACATTAGCCGAGAAAGAAGTAACGGCAGAATATAACAAACAAGTAGAATGTCTTGCAAAAAATATTTACTATGAATCCGGTAGTGAGAAATATGAAGGCAAGTTGGCTGTGGCACAGGTAACATTGAACCGTGTTAATAGTGGAAAGTTTCCATCTGACATATGTTCCGTTGTTTACCAAAAAACCACAGACCAAAATTTAAGAACCGTTTGCCAATTCTCATGGACCTGTATGGTCAAAGAGATGGTAAAAAAAGACAAGTATATGTGGGAAGAATCGGTAAATATTGCTAAAAGAGCATTGACAGAACCATTTGTACATGATACCATAGCACAATCAAATGCATTGTATTTCCATGCAGTTTATATAAAGCCTAATTGGAGTCAGACCAAGGTCGTTAAACAAATAGGGAATCATATATTTTATAGTAAGATTTAATATGCCAAGTCGTGAAGAAATTAAAAATTTTAGTATGTTGATTGAAGAGTTGGCAACCAGTAAACGAATAGGCCTAATGGATTCTATATGTCATCATTGTAAAGAATCCGGCCTTGAAGTTGAGGTTGCTGCCACTCTATTATCATCCGCTCTCAAAGCAAGAATCAAAGAAGAAGCACAAGAATTAAACCTATTGAAAAAAAGTTCTAAACTACCAATATGACAGAAAACACAGGCTTTGCATCATATGCCTTGTGGAATTCTTTGAAGTTACATTTTACATCATCGTCATACGATTACTTCAAATACCACGGCAAGACCAATGTATCAAAGCAATCATTTACCACTCGTAAAGACAAGTACCAATTCTCCAAGTTGTCCCGTAAATACAGTTTGGAAGAATTGAGGGACTTCTATGTGGCAAACTTTGTTAATGGTAATGGTGATTGGGTAGGTAACCTATTACAAGATGGTGATGAGAATTATACCAAGTGGCAAAAGATTCAACAAAGCTTGACTTATACCTTTGAGAATGATATAATATACTTGTTCGATAGCGTTGATGGTGCGGAGTTCTGGTCTATGGATGATTACTTCAAACCTGTTGATGGTGGTTGGCCGATGTTAATCACCAAACTAATGCACAATAAGATTACACTAGAAACGGTTTGTATATTGATTGATATTGTTGGTTGTATGCCTCGATGGGAAAAACAAATAACAGAAGATATTATTTGGCCAACACACCATAGAATTATTACAAAATATACTCCGTTTATAAAATACGATAAAGATAAGTTTTTACATATATTAAAGAAAAAGATTAAAGAATATGCCTGAAGTTAAAATTAGTAAAATATACTTGGACATGGATGGTGTGATTGCCGACTTTGATAACCGATATAAACAACTATACAAGATTTACCCAAGTGAAGCCGATACCTACAAGGTGTTCGACAGTTTCTTTGCACAGTTTATTGCTGACGAACAATTCGCCAAATTGGACTTATTGCCTGATGCTGTAGAATTGATTGAGTACCTAAAGACTTTATCAATACCTACCGAGATTCTATCATCAACATCATCCGAGAGGCGTGATGCTGATATTAGAAAGCAGAAATTGGAATGGTTGGATAAACATGGTATTACATTTCCTGTAAATCTAGTACCAGGTAAAAGATTCAAGAAAGATTATTCGAATTCAAGTGTACTATTGATTGATGATACATCCGTTAACATCGATCAATGGCGTAGAGAAGGTGGTATTGGTATACTTCATAGTGATACCGCCACCACACTCAATATATTGAAAATGTACATTTGACATTGGATAAATATTCTGATATAGTAGTTGATTATGAGCAGTACATTGAAAGTAGTTTATATTCCGTTAATACTCCGTTTATACGAAAGGTAGCACAATATGAGTTTTGCAAATCTAAAACGCCAATCTGGCAATCTCGATAAATTATCTAAAGCAATCGAGGCACTCTCCCAAACATCCGAAGGTGGTTCAGAGAAATCTGATAATTTCTGGCGTCCAGAAGTTGATAAAGCAGGTAACGGCATGGCTGTTATTCGTTTTCTCCCAGCATCCGAGAAAGATGGCGATGATGCATTACCTTGGGTTAAAATTCATTCTCATGGATTCCAAGGACCTGGTGGTTGGTTAATTGATAATTGTTTGACCACCAAGAACCAACAATGTCCTGTATGTGAACACAACTCTACATTATGGAATTCAGGCATTGAAGCCAACAAAGATGTAGTCCGTAAACAAAAGCGTAAATTGAATTACATCGCCAATGTGTATATCGTTTCTGATCCTAAACATCCAGAAAACGAAGGACAAGTGAAGTTGTTCCGTTTCGGTAAGAAAATCTTTGATAAGATTACTGAAGCAATGAATCCACAGTTTGAAGATGAAACACCAATCAATCCATTTGATTTATGGAAAGGTGCTAACTTTAAGTTGAAGATTCGTAAAGTGGAAGGTTATCAGAACTATGATAAGTCCGAGTTCGATACATCTGAACCTTTGTTGTCTGATGATGATGAGTTGGAAAAGATTTATAAGTCCGAATTCTCTCTTCAAGAATTAATTGGAGATAAGGAGTTCAAGTCTTATGATGAGTTGAAGAAACGCCTTGACAAAGTTCTCGGTCTCAATGGTGAAGCACCTAAGACAACCGTAGAACAAGTTAAAGCTAAGACCTTTGATGCACCTAAGGCTAAGGCAGAAGATTCACCCTTTAAAGATCATGCTGAAGAGGATGATCTAAGTTATTTCAGTAAGTTAGCTGAAGAAGATTAAACCTAAGACCCCTTGGTTTAAACCCACCGAAAGGTGGGTTTTTTATTGGTTAAACTACTCTGGTACTTTCGTAAATCATTTTTGCGAATGTTTCTTCTTGATTTCTTACTGGCGGTAGTGGACCTTTGGTACTAGTAGATGATAATGATTTACTAATTGCATTGTTATTAACTACCGATTCACCTTCAGATAATTTTTCTTGTACTTTTGCATTTAAATTCTCACCTTGTACCTGATTCAATTGTTGACCAGTATTTGGAGAAGAAGTGCCTTGTGCCATTGCAGTTGGCGCAGGTGAAGATTCAGATCCAGTAGGTGATGCAGTTGGTGCAGATGGTGTACTTGCTGGTGTGGATGATGTTCCAGATTCCGGTTTTGGTGCAGGAGTATTTGTTGTTCTATCTTGGATTGGTGTTGTTAAGTCCATAATTTGTTCAGGACTATAACCTTTAGATGCCAAAAACTCAGGTACTTTATTTCCAAAATATTTTGTTTTCCATGGTGCATCTTTTAATGCAGCATTTAAACTATCTCGTCTGGCTAATTCGGCTTTCTTTTCTTCTTCAGTTAAGTCCTCAAAAGCTTTGTTTGCATCCAATTGCTGAGTTGCACCACCGGAAGCATCCATTGCACCCGAAACTTTACTTGCAGTTTCATGTGATTCATCGCTAGCTTGTGACATTGCATAAAATAATGCACCTAAACTGGCCGCAATCAAAATAGGTCCACCAACGGGACCAACGAAGAATTTACCAATAGTACTGAGTAAGCTTATTGCTGATTTTGCGCCACCAAATGCATCTAAAATATCACCAAGAATACCTCCTGGATTGAATTCATCTTCTTTCTTTTTGACTACTGATGCTTTACCTGCATATGGTTTACCGGTAATGGCTTCCATCAATTCTTTGTGCCTTCTCAGCCGTTCCATTTCTTTTTCTTCTTTGAATTTATCTTGATCATCACGCATCTTTGCATTATCTTCATTTGTCTTTTGCATCAATGAATAAATTTTCATTAACATATCAACCATTTCATTACCAGCTTCCAGTTTACCTATTTTGGTAGAGGTCTTTTTACCGGTAAAATGTTCCATATCCTTTTGACTTCTACCAGACAATTTACCAACAACGGCTGCACCTAGTTTACCACCAAAAAACTTACCAATGTTCATAGGATCAAATTTTTCTTTGATGCCAGTCATTCTTGCTTTAGAACCCTCACTTAATGTGGATTTAATGGATGAACCAATGCCTTGACCTTCAGTCAATTTATCGGCCATTCTAGAACCGAATGATTGTCCTCTAATTTTTTTAGCGTCTTGGTAATCCATCTATTAACCTTTTTTCTTTAAATGTGCAGGTCTATCATCAACAGTTTCAGTTGATTGTTTGGTTTCTTTATTCTCGGCCGAAACGGTAGTATTGTTGGTAGTAGTTTGTTTTGGTTTATCTTTATTTAAGCTTTCTTTTAAATCTTTATTCTCTTTAGATGCTTGGTCTAGTTTGGAACCAGTTGAAACATTTCCATCAAGTGCAGCAGAATATTCATCCACTTTTGAAAGTATTTTTGCACCAACACCCACATCCAAATTTAATTTTGCTCCACCAATTGCTTGTGTAACTGCTCTATTGGCTGTCTGTTGGTCAGTAAAATCATTTATTTTATTACCAACACCTTTTTTAACAAATGCGGCCACAATTGTAGCATCAATATCTGGTTGATTAACCAAGTCCGGATTACCAACCAAATCTTTTTTTACAACATCACTATAAGCTTTATAATTATTTTTACCTGTCAATTGTATGGAACCACGGCCACGATATTTAAAACCATCACCTTCTTGTGTGTTACCCATACTTTGGCCAATTTTGGTATCTTTACCATAAACCATTTCACCAAATTTATACGGATCTTTTTTAATTTCATTTAATTCAGCATCAGAATATTTTTGTGTTCTGCTGGTAAAAACTTCTCGTATTCTTTCATTCGAAGTGTTTCCATATGCGGCAAGATTTTCATCACGGGGTTTAAAACCTGTTTCTTTACCCACATTAGCAATAACTGCTTTTTGAGCATATGCATTAGTAATTCCAGCTGCAACCAAACCAGTAGTAATGACTCCAATTACACCAGCACCAGATGCAACCGTACCTGCAATACCTTTGCCAGCTGTAACAGGGGCTCTTGGTGCTGAAGGTGTTGGAGCTTTTTCTGCTGATGGTTTTGCTGTAGGAGGTTTAGGTGCTTCTTTAGGTGGAACCTTTTCAGGAGCTTTAGGTGCTTCTTTAGGAGTTGGTGCCTTTTCAACCTTTGGTTTTTTCTCAGTAGGCTTTGGTGCTTCTTCTTTTTTAGAAGGTTTCTTAGGTTCTGGCTTAGGTTCTTCTTTTGTAGGCTTTTCTTTTTTTGGTTTTTCTTTTTTTCTTCTAGCCGTAAGAGCTTTAACCAATTCTTGGTTTCTAAGTTCTTCTTCAGAATCTTTTTCTTCTATTGAACCCTTTTCTTCTTCTCTTCTAAGTTTTTCATCATCCAAATTTCTTAACATTAAACGATAAATCAAACCAAGAGCATCTACAGCCATACTATCTGCTTGAGAATCTAATTGACCTGGGGTTTTGTTTTTACCTGGACCTCTTGTTTTCTTGTCGGTAAAGAATTTCATGTCCTCTTTTGACCGACCCATCATTTTACCATATAAAGCAGGACCTAGTTTACTACCAAAGGTCATGGTTTTAACAATGTTCATAGGATCAAAGGTTTCTTTGATACCAGTCATTCGTGCTTTGGTTTTTTCTGAGAGTGTTTCACGCAGGGAAGAACCGATCCCTTTGCCGCCAGTTAATTTGTCGGTCATAAGGTCGGAAAAGGATTTATTCCTTAAATCTTTGGCCTTTTGGTAGTCCATCTACTATCTCTTCTGTCTTTCTCGTATCTTTTGGTTTTCTTCTTCAATATACTGAATCAACATAGCGATGTAAATATCTCTTTCCCAAGGTATCATGCTTTCAAGTTCGGTTAAACTGTACTTATGGTGTTGCATTAACGAAAAATTCGTTTTATAATAATTACTCAGATTGTCATGACGAAATGTTAACCGAAAAAACTTTCTAACCCTTCCACCTGTATCGTGTGGTCAAAACCACACTTACTACATTTGATGTTAATGGTCTCTTGTAACTTTGGTAAGTTCTGTATAAACTTTTCTACTTTGGAGAATTGTTCTTGGTTCATGCCTTCAACAAAGGTCATCATCTCACCAGGTTCTGCCTCATGGCCATAATAGAATTGTTCTTCATTGATATCATAGATGTACTCAATACATTCAGCAATCATATTAAAGGTAACATCGTTAATGCTTTCATACTTCAATGAATCTTTAACAATACCAAACTCCGGATATTTCATTTTGATGGTAAGATTGGGAGTCAATTGAATTTCTGGTTCTGATGGATCATCTTGAACGACTTTGATCTTTGTTAGGTCAATATCTTTTTCCATGATGTTACCACACTCTTTATCGTCAACCTCATTGTTACAACGGTATCGACTTTCGACAATCTCACCAACAGACTTGGCTCTCAAATTAATAAAATAAAACTCAATATCAATAATAGGTAACTTATCAATATCAAGGTTTTCTGTCAAAGTACAGTTATTAAGAATATCTCTTACATTTTGTTGTATGGTCGTAGAATCTGTTGATTCCATGGCCATTAACAGATTCTTCTGCTCTTTAACCAGAAAAGGTCTGTATTTAATTCTTTTCTTTGAAACCGGCAATTCAAGTTCATATGTCGGCACATCAATCTTTGGTAAAGCCATAATTATCTCCTATTATAAAAAATTAATAAATTCCTTCACCACTATCATTAACTTGTAAATTCAATTCTCGATTAAATTCAGTACGATCTTCAACACTTAAACCTGAACTATCCGTACCTAAAGAACCTGAACCGATACCAGCATTAGGACCAAATAAATCAGCACCAGCAATCGCATCAGCCAAGCCATTAATACCGTAATCGAGCAATTGCATTCCAACATCCTGTAGAGAATTGTTTTGCCAGTTAGTATAAGCAAAGGTTATAACCAACTTATGGATGCCTTCATTACTCCAGTCCAATTCCATTTGATTCATTGCAATTGGATAAGCATCATATAAATTAACAGAATAACTTAATTCATTTTGTACATCATATTGATTGATAGTAATAGCCGTTGTATAATCACTCTTATATCTCATATTAAAATTATAAACAGGACTAATATAATTCATCCAACCATCAAACAATAATTTTTGACGCATATCATCGTCAACGAGAAATGTTAAATCAATATCTTGATAGGTTGTCATGTATGGAAATTTTTCTACAGGTGCAGATCCAAACTTTTGTTCAGTTGTGGCAAATGTTTTACCTGGCAAATTAGCACTCTCACAACGAAACTTTAATGTTCGTGTGGATTTAAAATAGGGTAGAAGAACCAAAGGAATAGGAACAAAAACATCGAACCTATTGGCTCGAGCAATGTCTTTGGTGAAACTTGATTTAAATTCGCTAATATTACCAGCCATTATTGTTTCCTTATTTCTTCTATGGATTCTTTCCATACTTTGTCGGTTCTGGCACCCTTAAATTGCTGTATAGGTAAGAAAGATGCCACTTCCCACTCATTTGGCTGAATGGTAAGTAATTTTGATCTCATATGGTTATAGAGATACTTTTTAAGACACGGCCTAAACTCACGGAAGCGCTTGGATGCAGTCAAAATGTCATAAGTAACTCTCAACCTTTGGACTTCATCTTCTTTGTTTAGGACTGCGTATTGCAATAGTTTGTTTAAAAATGCCACTCTGTAACGGTATGGTAAGTAATGTAGGTTTAAACCTAGAAAACCATCAGCATACTTGTCCAATACCAAAATCAATGGAAATCTATCATAATATGGTAAATCATCTTTGGTCTTAGGATCATAGTAAAAACAGTACAATCTACCCAACTTAATATTGGTAGTATGTCTGGACTTATCAGAAAGCAATTCCCTACCTATTTGTGAAGGATTACGAATATCTCTAATCTTATCTAAAATCCAAGTTACAGATTGTTTACTCAATATATCGGCATTGAGTTTTGAGTGTTCTTCAGCAAGTTTGGATAATTTAGAGGTAAGCATTCAATTATTTAGTTGAGGCCTAGGTGATCTTCTGTGAGTATTTTGAACTCCCAACCTCGGTCTAAACAATATTCTTCAGCTGCCTTCCATTTGGACTGGTTGACACCCCATGTAACCACCTCATTGATGTATTGTTTGGTTTTTCTTTTTTGTGGTTCTGGTGGTCTTGTCTGTTTTTTAGGTTTGACCTCAAGCATCATCGTTTTGGTGGTACCTTCTCTGGTTTTAACTTTAACTAGAAAGTCCGGAAAGTACCTATGGTAACGATTATCAACGGGTGAGATGTATGGAATGATTACTTCTTCTGAAGCCCAAGATATGATATTGTCGTTTAGGTCGAGCCAAGACATCACCTTACACTCCCATGTGGAGCGGTAGATGATGTTATTTGAGTCCCCTATGTACTTTTTGGGGTTTCTTGGTCTGAATTGTCCTGTATAAGCCATATAAATATGTATAATCAATCAAATTAAAGAAAAGTCATGGCAATCATTTCTATTCCATCCAGTATCGGCGGTCTAGCTATTCCAGGTTTAACAAATATACCTGGTGGTCCACTAGGCGTATTATTTGGAAACTCAAATCAATTGGCCATTCACCAATATCCTAGAGATTTAGGTTCTGCAACTAAAGGTCACTCCATTAAATTTGAAATTAATGAAATAGAACCGGTTAATTACGATGTTCAAGGTGGTATTACTGACCTTGGTAATCTCTTTAAAGGTGGCAGCGGAGCAGTTTTAGACACATTAGGAACATTTGCGTCAAATTTTTCAAATTTTCTTGGTGACACAGCTGAAAATGGTGTATCTGAATCTTTTAATGTATTATTGAATAAAAGAAAAAAGAGAATTGCAGCTACAGTCGCTTTATATATGCCAGAAACGGTTGCTTTTCAATATAATTCATCATATGGAAAAACTAGTTTAGTTAATGCATTAATAAAAGGAACTAGTTTAGTGCCTAAAGTTGGTAGTTCAGTTGCTTCATTAGCTTCAAATGTTTTAAATTCAGACCTAACAAAATTAACTTTGGCAACACAAGGACTGGCATTAAATCCACAAGATCAAGTATTGTTTGATGGTATAGATTTCAGAACATTTCAATTAGCTTTTACTTTTACGCCATATTCAAGAGAAGAAGCTCTTGAAGTTCGAAATATTATTAAACTATTCAGGCAATATGCAGCACCAAGACTTCAAAAAGGTAGTGGTGGAATGTTTTTTATTCCTCCAGGAACATTTGATTTAAAATTTTTGTTTAATGGAAAAGTAAACAGAAATATTACTCAAGTAGGAGAATGTGTTATAGAAAGTATTGATGTCAATTATGCTCCTAATGGATGGTCAACACATTCTGATGGCGCTCCAGTACAAACAACATTAACAATGTCATTTAAAGAAATACAATTGGTTGACAGAACAAAAATTGAAAAAGGTTATTAATAAATGCAATACTTCAATACACTACCAAAAGTTATTTACACAACAAATGGCGTTTCAAACATCTACACTAATTTGATGAGTAGGGTGAGTGTTGTCCCTAGTTTTCTTAAAAACCCTGCCATATATTACCAATATGATATACATGAAACTGATACACCGGAAATTATTGCTGCTAAGTATTATGGTGATTCTTATAGATATTGGATTATATTGTTTATTAATCAGTTGTCTGATCCACAATGGGATTGGCCATTGCATCCTAAAGCATTTGAAGATTATGTAACACAAAAATATTCTGATGTGAACCCACGGGCTATTGTACATCACTATGAGAAAACCATAACACAGTCCAATAGAACATATTTGGTTGATACCGTCAATACATTTACTTTAGGTTCAATTGAATATTCACAAACTGACACACAATCTTATACAAAATATGTTGGTAATGAAGAAATTCTTTTTAAAATAACAAAAGAAGTTGTATCTCTATATGAATATGAACAACGATTAAATGAATCAAAAAGAACAATCAATATTTTAAATAGCACTTATGTTGATGAATTTGAGAAACAATTTAAAAAACTAATGGCTTAATATTTTATGTTAGAAAATCTTTTTGCACCTGGCCAAGAATCTTCTGGTGTTTATTATCCTCAAGATTATTCATTAAACACTTTAAATTTTGTAACTGCGGCCAGCAAAAAATTTGAAATTAAACGGTTGGTTCAAGAATTTTCATATCATGAAGATATATACACTTTTGTTGTTTCTGGTTATGTAACATTAACTGACGCACAAGGTTTTGTAGAATTGTTTCAATTAACTGGTAATGAATATTTGGAAGTAAATTTTGGTAAAACAAAAGATGGTCCAAATAACATTAATAGAACATTTAGAGTATATAAATTGGCTCCTAGAGTTCCAACTGGTAACATGAATACCGAACAATATACGTTATATTTTTGTTCCGAAGAATTGCTTTTGTCTGAACAAATTAAGGTGTCTTATTCTTACAAAGGCACAAAAATATCCGATAATGTTCGTGATATATTAACAGAAAAATTAAAAGTGCCATACGATAAAATTGAAACAATTGAAGAAACAACTGGTATTACCAATTTGGTGATGCCTAGAGTAAAGCCTTTTGAAGCAATCAGTTGGTTGTCAAATTATGCAAGACCACAATCAACGGGTACTGTTGGTGCCGATATGTTATTCTTCGAAACTAAAAATGGTTTTAATTTTAGATCATTACAATCAATGTATAAAAGTAATGTGTATGCAACTTATAGATATGATGCAAAAAATATTGATGATAAAATTCAAAGTCTACAAGATAAAACAACATCAATTTTAAAGTATGAAATTGTTAAAACATATGATATAGTAAACGAGATCAACTCAGGAACTTTATCCAATAAATTAATATCATTGGATCCTATAACAAGAACTTTTCAAGTTACTAATTTTAATTATAGTAAGTACAAAGATCAATCTAGTTCTTTGAATCCAGGAGATGTTACCAATAAATTAAAAAATAGATTTGGTAAAACGGAAACTGAAAGTTATGAAGGTACTTTAAAGATGGTTGTTGGTAATGCAAACCAACAGAATAACGAATATATTAAAAATACAGATGTTGATGTTAAAGATGTTTTTATGGAGAATAATGTTCCAAATAGAACGGCACAATTAGCTTTAGCTAACTATACTGTTATCAAGGCTTCTATTCCTGGTGATCCTGGTATTACAGCGGGTAGAACAGTACAGTTTGACATTTATTCTTTAAAGCCATCCTCTAATATAAGAGAGCTGGACAAATTTTATTCTGGTAAATATTTGGTAACGGCAGTTAGGCATGTTATTGTGGCACCAAGTACTTATCAAACAATTTTGGAATTGGCCAAAGATAGTTCAACAACAAGTTATGTTAAGCGTGATAGTGATAGTGCCGAAGCAAAAGAGTTTTCTGGTTTTACTGATGCATTGAATAGTGTTAATAAATTTATAGGTATGTTTAGATGAAAAACTTTTTAGGTAAAGATGGATTCAACTGGTGGGTCGGTGAAGTGGAAACTAGAATTGATCCACTAGGACTAGGTCGTTGTCAAATTCGTATTTTTGGTTGGCACTCAGAAAATAAAGAATCAATTCCTACAGAAGATTTGCCTTGGGCTCTTCCAATGTATCCAATAAATAATTCAAAGTCTTTTCAAGTTCCTAGAATAGGAGATTGGATTGTTGGTTTCTTTATGGATGGTGAATCGGGTCAATTTCCAATTATGATGGGTGTTTTACCTGGAATTAAAAAAGTGCCAGCAGATTCATCGTTGGCAACAAACAGATATGATGAGGAGGGTAATATAAAATGAGTCAAAATTTATTAGATTTGCACATGATGGCTGCAGAATCTCAAATTCACCATGCACATCTTGCTGGCGGATTAATTACAGATAAAGAATATAAAGAAAAAATTGAATTGTTAAAATCACATTGTGATATTATAACAGAACCACATCATTGTGATAGAGATTGTCATTATCGTGAAATATTGGATGGTGCAATTCGATTAGCTGATACTATTAAGGATTAAAAATGGCTTTAGATACAACTCCAGCAGACCCACCAGTTTTAGGTACAGAAGGTACTGTAACTCCAGTAAACTCTGGTGATACAACACAAGTTAATGCTCCAACCACACCATCAACGGCCAGAGGCATTGTTAAAAATACCACTTTAAACCAAATGAACAACAGTTTGGCTCACATGTGTGATTTCTCACAAGACATTAAGAAAAGTGTAACTCTTAAAAAATACATTAAAGCAATTGCACAAGCAGTTCGAAAAGGTATTCGTGCCGTTAAAAGACTTTTGGGTCTAGGCGATGGTGGTGGAGTAATATCAACAATTATTCAAAAATTAAAAGCTATTGCTTCAGAAATAAGAATGTTTATTAAAGAGTATATTACACCTATTCAAAAATTTATGAAAGATGTTGTTGGTTATATCAAATGGGCAACAGCAACAGTTCAATGGATTTTAAGTTTACCTGCTAAATTTGTTACATTGTTGGCTGGTTGTTTAAAAAAAGTTATAGCAGCAATAGCTTCAGTTTTTAAAGATGCTTTAGCTGAAGCAGCCGCAGAAGATGCAGCCGAAAATCCAACCTTAGATGAACCGGGTATGAAAGAATTGATTGCTCAAGCAAAAGACACATTAAAAGCTGGTGGTGAATTAGTTTCTTCGGTAGTAAAAACTGTTGGTACCGTTGCAGCTACCGCAACATTAGCAACAACTGCATTAAGTTCGGCTGCTGCAAGTGTTCCTGGTGCTTCCACTTTAACAACTTCTCAAAAAACTATTACAGCAACACCAACAAGTTTAACGGATCTCAATAGTGCAAGTCAATCCGTATCGTTGGTGCAAGCATCAAATCCAACAACCGCTCAAGTAGCAGCTGGTTTTACATCCGCAACAACTAAACCTAATCCTAAACAAACAGTATAATTATGGCCTTATCTGAACCATTCAAACTACCTGATCCTCCCACAAAAGGAACATTTACTGAGCCTCCTTCAAGTGCGACAGAAGAAAATCCACCGGAATATCCGTATAATAATGTACAACAAACGGAATCTGGCCATTCAATTGAAATGGATGATACTCCTAATCAAGAGAGAATTCGTATTCAACATGGTAAAAAACCAAGTTTTATTGAAATGCAGGCAACTGGTGATGTTGTACACAAGATAGTTGGTGATGGATATGAAATTATTGCCGGTAACAAAAATGTAATCATTTCTGGTTTTTGTAATATTACTATTAATGGTGATTGTAATATGCATGTTCTTGGCAGTAAAAATGAAAAGATTGATGGCGATTACAATTGTATTGTAGTTGGAGAATATAATCTTCGTAGCGGTAAAGAAGTATCAATTTCAAGTGATGATGATATCTCAATTGCAGCCAATGAAAATTTTGGCGGTTCAATACGGTTATCTGCGGCAGATAATGTTTATGTAAATGCAGATTTGGATGTGGGTGGTTCAATCACTTGTGATACACTTACTGCGGAATCCCGTGTTAATGCGGGTATGGGAGTAGCTGCTGGACCGTACGGATTCACTTCAGCGTTGGGTGGTTTATCTTTGGGTATACCTTCACCAGCAACACCTTTGGCAACTCCTGGTTGTATCCATACAGTAGGAACAATTAACTCTCTTGTATCAGTTAATGCACCGGTTGCTAATTTTCCTGTTATGGCTTCAATAGGATATATGAGCGCTCTTTGGATGACCGATACAGTAAATACAAAAATGTATAACATTCATACACATATTGGTAACAGAGGATTCCCAACAAGTGGTCCTTTAACACCAATGATTTAAGGAATATATTATGGCACAAGTTAGCGATGCAACTGGATTATATGCAACATTAGGATACAATTTTGACGATCCGAATGGAGCCGTAGCTACATTGTCGGCTGAAACACAACAAACAATGTCAAATTTACCACCAGTAATAACTGCTTGGCAAGCACAAGACATAAAAAATAGTGATGTCGGTGGATACTTTCAAAATCCTGTTGCAACATCGGTAAATAGTATCATTACATTGTCTAGTCAAATTAGAGTTTTGGCGAATTCAACAACTGCCAATGATACCACATATACGGGTTCTGTTGACTTTGGTCCTATGATTACTGCGGCTGATACTTTAAATAGTACAGCACAATCATTTCTGGTACACACCAATAAAGTTTCAGGAGTAACATCTATAAACGGTCAAACTGACATTGAAACCAATCCTTATTATCAAACCGCTGTAAATTATGGCAAACAAGCGGTTCATTTAACAAACCAAACAGATGGAGTAGTAAATAATTCTCCTATTATGGGTTGTATGACCAGTATTCTGGTTGGTCCTCAAATTAGTGCCAATGCCAGTACACTTTCAGCAGATTATGTTATATTGACCAATGGTATCAATGCAAGTAACATTACAATTGGTCAAGCCAGTCTAATTACGGCACATTTAACTAGTACCAATTCATTTTTATCTGGTCGGAAATCAAATGATGTAACTTTTTTCGGTAGAGTAAAGAGTTTGGTTGATAATTATAATACCACCAAGCCCCTGACCTCAATGGGTGAGACCGAATCGTATTTGTGTAATAATTTGATTGGAACCACAAAACTAATATCAAGAATCAATTCCTAAAACCATCATAAATAACACATGGCAACCTTAACAAAAATCTACTCGGACATCGATTTTACTTTTACCAAGAAGCCGGTAACAGGTGATATCGCTTTGGGTTATGATTCTCAAGCGGTAATCCGTTCAATCCGCAACCTATTACTGACAAAACGATATGAGAGACCGTTTAATCCAAATTTAGGTTCAAATATAGACGCATTGTTATTTGAAATGGTATCACCGGTCACGGCATCCTCATTGGAGTCGGAAATAAGAAATGTTATAGACAACTACGAACCAAGAGCACAGGTGAGTGATTTGATTGTAAAATCTAATCCAGACGGAAATGCATATAATGTTACAATAACTTTTTATATTGAAAATGCCACTCAACCAACAACTGTAACCCTTCTTTTAGAGAGAAATAGATAAAATGGCAGGCGCTAATACTAATGTCCAAATGACAGATTTGGACTTTAATTCGATCAAGAACAATCTAAAAACATTTTTACAGTCGCAAGATACACTAAAGGACTATAATTATGAAGGTTCTGCTTTATCCACATTATTGGATGTTCTCTCTTTCAATACTCAATACAATGCCTATTATTTAAATATGGTGGCCAATGAGATGTTTTTGGATTCTGCCATTCAAAGAGCATCGGTTGTTTCTCACGCAAAAACATTAGACTATACACCAAGATCATATACTGCACCAACTGCAACAATTAATCTTAACATCAATTCTGTTACCGCAAATTCTTTGACACTACCTAAATTTACCAGTTTTATGTCGGAGTCAATTGATGGTGTAAACTATAATTTTGTTACTACTGACCAAAAAACTGTAACTGTTGTAACTAATACAGCAACATATAATAATTTAGTTTTAAAACAAGGTATTCCAACAAGTTTAACATTTCAGGTTAATCTAACAACAAACCCAGCCACAATGTTTGAAATACCAGAAGTTTTGGTGGATATTTCAACTCTTGATGTTGTGGTTCAAGAATCGTTTTCGAATACATCAACTACAACTTATACACAGGCAATCGATTATCTTTCTTTAGATGGCACTTCAACTGTATATTTTCTACAAGAAAACACCAAAGGTTCTTATGAGTTATATTTTGGTGACGGTGTGATTGGTAAAAAATTAACAGAAGGTAATATTGTAAGACTTTCTTATTTGATTACTCAAGGTAGTGCCGCAGCAGGTGCCAATAATTTTGTATTAATGGATCCAATTAGTGGTTATTCAAATCACACACTATTTCCAATTTCAGCGGCATCTCAAGGTTCAGACAGAGAATCTATTGAATCAATTAAGTTTCAAGCACCAAAACATTATGCTGCACAAAAACGTGCAGTTACTAAAGAAGATTATATTACAATTATTCAAAGAAACAAATTTAACATACCAGTACAATCAGTAAGTATTTGGGGTGGAGAAGAGAACGATCCACCAAAATATGGTGCTATCTATGCGGCTATTAAACCAACCGGTGATTACTATCTAACAGATTATCAAAAACAAGTATTGATTGATGATGTTATTAAACCTATCTCCGTAATGACAGTAACACCAGAAATTATTGATCCTGATTATGTTTATTTGACATTAACTTCTGAAATTTTGTATGATGTTAAAAAGACCACGTTAACCGCAGCACAAATTGAGGCTGTAGTTAAACAAGGTGTTATTCAATTTACTAATGCAAATTTAAATACATTTAACTCAACTTTTGTTATTGGAGATTTAATTGCATATATTAAAACATTAAATACTGCCATTGTTGGTGTTGACTTTGATGTATTCTTACAAAAACGAATTATTCCAAGTTTAAATAAGAGTTTGGATTACACAATTAAGTTTTCAAATACTATTGAACAAACATTAGGTGCAAAACAAGTTCAAATTATTCCTTCTTTTTCACAATATGATTCTGATGGAACATTAATTGAAAATATTTACTTTGAAGAATCTTTAGATTTTCCAGGTACTTTAAAAACTTACTACTATTTGAACGGAGTTAAGTATATATTACATAACTCAAATGAGAGTGATAATGCCGGAACAATTGATTATATTAACGGCACCATTACATTAAATAATTTTGTACCAAACTCAATTAATGCTACTGATGGCGTTTTGAGAATTAATGCTACTGCGGCTAGTAGAATTGTTTCCACAGCATACAATAGAATTTTAACTTTGGATGAATTTGATCCCGTTGCAATTACTGTAAACGTCACATCAAAGTAATTAAATGTCAGATAGAACAATAGCCCTAAACCCAATTGCATTACCGGAGAAGTCTTATACAAATAAGACCTCTATATTAATTCCTTCTCAGTTACCAGAATTTGTTCGTGATGATATCAATTATGAAACTTTTGTATCATTCCTTAAAGCTTATTATGAGTGGATGGAACAAGAGAATGGTGTAAACTTTAATGTTAAAGGCATTCCACAATTTACAGATATTGATACAAGTTTAGATGGTTTTGTAGAACAATTTAAAAAACAATATCTTGCTTTCTTTCCTACTGGTTCGGCTGTAGATGAAAGAAAAATAATTAAAATGATTAGGCAGATGTATCAAACTAAAGGTACGCCAGCCTCTTTTGAATTTCTATTTCGGGTATTATACAATTCAGATGTAAACCTATACAACACCAAAGATTTTATTTTCCGTGCTTCTGATGGTAAGTGGATTGCTACTAGGTCTTTAAAATTAGCCACTACCGACCAATTTTGGTTGAGAACAAAAAATTACAAATTATTTGGTGAAACATCTAAAGCTTATGCAACCATTGAAAATATATTCATTGATGGTAATAATGTAAGATTGGTTTTATCCAGAATTCAAGGCAACTTTGCCGCTGGAGAAATTGTTAAAACCGTAGATGTACACGGTAGAGATTATAAAGTTGATGATGTTCTTCCTAGATCCCGTATCGTTGGTCTGTTGTCATCGGTAACTATTGATAAAATAAACCATGGTAGTGGATATAGTGTTGGTGATCCTGTTGTTTTTTATGGTGGTTTGGACACCACCGTAGATAATCCGGTCGGCGCAGAAGCTTTTATTTCAAGTGTTACTAGTGCTTCTATTAAAGGTGTCACCGCAGCATATCCTGGTCATGGATATAGAAAAGGTGCCTTTACAGAAATTAATTTAACTGGTGCTGGTGAAAATGCAAGGTCAATTGTAACCAAATTAAATGATGATGAGTATAACATTTTTTATGTGCCTAATGATACTATCGGACCTAAGGCAAATATTTTCTTAGGCAATACAGCATTTAGTTCTGGTGCCAATCCTGCTGGAAATAGCATATACTATTTTGCAAATTTAATTAATGCAAATGCTAATACAACATTGGCCGAAGCTCTATCTTTTCCAATTCTAAAAACTTACGGTATTGATTCTGTTGAAGTTGTAAGTGTGGGAACAGGTTATGATGGTTCTACTATTGCTAATGCAATTGCTTATTATACAAAAGATAGTGGCGAAAGAACACCATTGCCAAACTTAGGTATTTTACCTCCACCCGTTATTGTGTCTAGTGGTAGAAACTATAACGTAGGGGATACAATTGATTTTACTGGTGGTTCAGGTTATGGTGCTTGGGCTGTTGTAACAGCTGTTTCAAATCAAACCGCAGGAATTACTGAGGTAATTTATGTTTCTGATCCTAATGGCCAGAAAAAATATCCTTTGGGTGGTATGGGTTATCAAATCATGTTGCCTGACATAGTTATTAATAGTTCAACAGGTTCCGGTGCAGTGTTACAATTCCCTGGTTTAGTAGGTAATGATGCAGCTTTTAATGTTACAGGTTCACCTTACGGACAAATTTTAGAAATATCTTTAAGTAATCCTGGTGAAAATTATGTTTCTACACCGAATGTTTCATTGCGTATTGAAGATATATTAGTAGCTTCTTCAAATGTTACTCCAATTAGAGGAGATAGATTATATCAAGGTACCTACAGTAATCCTACTTATCAATCAACCATTGATGCAGCATTTGGTTACTCAGCAAACACAATTCAATTAAGAACCTATGAATACAATGGTGTAATGAATGCCAATACAACATTATCATTGGTTAGAGGTTCGAATACAATTTCTACAAGTGTAACACTTAGAGATTTCACCAATGAAAAATATACTAATGGTAGAAAAATCTATGGTAATGGTATTGCTAAAGCCAAAGCATCATTCACAAATGGTATTACATTAGGTTCTGGTTTATATTCTAACGAAGATGGTCATCCTTCTGCTTACTCCGTATTTGAAAATGAAATATATAACGAATACACATATTTGTTACAAGTAGAAGAAGCATTATCTAAATATAAATCTTCTGTGTTTGGATTTTTACATCCATTAGGTTTAAATTATAATACCTACAATATTCTCAAAAATGAAGAATCTTTTAATTATTCTATGCAAACAGAGAGTCTTAACCTTTACGCATTAAAAGATTTAATTGACACAACAAATTATTTGGCAACTATTTCTAATAATACAGTTAGTTTCACAAACATTGGTAGTACGGATCTTACTGGTGTAGTTTCAGCAGATTCTTACATTACAATTTCTACAAAGAATGGTGATCCGTTTACTTCTAAAATTATATCGGTATCTCAAAACACAATTACGATGGACGATAGTTGTACAACCACAGTACCTAATGTTGCTAATGCTACAGTAACCGCTGGATCAGACATCATAAATATCAGTAGATTGACAAAAGCATGGAATATTGCAACAGGTAATGGTGCCACATATTTTAGTGATTTTATGCACACATATGATTTTGTTTCTTTTGATGGTACAAATTACAAATTAATAACTCATGTGGACCAACCAGTAACAGTTAATGGTACTCTTTTCCCTCCAGCAACTATAAGAGTTAATAGTGTGTATAGTACAGCACAATCTGGATACCTAAGTTTTAGACAGAATACCAATTCAAGTAATGTTTGGATAAGTTCAATTAACCTTGTAAATTAAAATAAATAAGACACTATGACAAATATCGTTAAAGGACTATTGACCAACTACGGTTCAACCTCTCAGGTTGAATTGAGTTATTATTTTGTTGTTTCTGGTAATGGTTATGTTCCAAAACATGAGACCAGTTCATATTTCTTTATTGGAAGAGTACAGCCTTGGGATGACGAAAACAATCCACAAACTCCTTCACAATCACAGATTGCTGTCAAAACAACATTCAAGAACATGATTGCAGCAAAATTGTTGACCTCGTCCAATATGTCACCGGTTGTACGAAGAATTGATTGGGAATCTGGAACAGTATATGATGAATACAAAGATACTGTAGATATGTTTGCCAGAGATGCCCTTGGTAATTTAACTCATACTTTCTATGTTCGAAATCGTTTTGATCAAATTTTTAAATGTTTGTATAATAAAGGTGGTTTGGCATCAACGGTAGAACCAATTCTACAAGCAGGTACAACAGAACCGTCACAAACATTATATTTGGCCGATGGATATAAATGGATATATGTCACTACAATCAATAAAGGCTTAAAGAAAAACTTCTTTGATAATGATTGGATGCCTATTACTATTGGTTATGGTGCTCCTGATGCTGTTAGTGTGGCTGGTTTAGGTGCAATTAACGCCATTAATGTTACAAATTCTGGCGATCTAAACTATACAGACGGTATTAATACAACCATAGTAACTATTACTGGAGATGGTGAAGGTTGTTCTGCCTATGCCAATGTTTCCAATAGTTTTGTTAGTGATATTATTGTAACAAACTCAGGAAATAATTATACTTTTGCTACAGTAACCATTGAACCTAATACCGGTTATGCTGGTGATAACGCTGCAGCGGTTGCCGTAATCTCTCCTGTGGGCGGCCACGGTGCTGATCCAGTTTCAGAGTTGGGTTGTAATCGTGTTATGTTTAGTGTTGAATTGGATGGATCCGAAGGCGGTATTATCCCAACCGACATTAGTTTTAGACAACTAGGTATTGTTGTTAATCCAGAACTAGTTGACGGAACCACACCAACAGGCACGGTGTATAACACCACAGACTTGGCTTATGTTTCATATGGTTCGGATCTATATACAATTGGTGAAAGAGTTTATCAAGGCGATAGCCTATTGGATTCAACTTTTTCAGCTGAAGTTTGTTCATTTGATTCCGTAAACAATATTATTTACTTGATAAATATAGTAGGTACATACACTATAGGTCAACCAGTTTATGCTGTGAGTTCTGGTACCACAAGAATTTTATTGAATTACACCAAAACAGATTTCTCGGTAGGTTCAGGTTATATGATGTATTATGAGAATAGAACGTCAATCCAAAGATCAGCAGACGGCAACGAACAACTAAGATTACTATTAAGTTTTTAAGGCAAATAGATGAAAAATTACAATGTAACTCCATATTTTGACGATTTTGATCCGAACAAGAATTACCACAGAGTTCTGTTCAAACCAGGTCAGGCCGTTCAAGCTCGTGAGTTAACACAATCACAGACTATTTTACAAAATCAAATATCTGAGTTTGCTTCTTCAATTTTTTCTCAAAATACTCCAATTTCTGGCGGTAGAATTACCACCAATTTATCATGTGAACACATCAAACTCAATTTGTTTTATGAAAATTCAGCAATTTTGGTTACAGATTTTGAAGATAAAACAATTACAGATTCTACTGGTACTATTACAGCTAGAGTTATTGCTGTTGCAACAGAAACAGGAAATTCTATAACTGCTGGTGATCCACCCACATTGATTGTTTCGTATATTTCAGGTAAAAAATTCTCTGATGCCACGACAATTTACATAAAAGAGGGATTTGCTACTATCCCTAAAGCCACATCAATTGGTATTTCTGGTGGTACAACATCTATTGGTAAGTCAGCTGTTGCTTCTATTTCTGAAGGTGTATTCTATGTTTTGAATGGCAACAATGATGTGCCTAGTGCCACCGCCGGAGTTTCAGCAACACAATATTCTATTGGTAATTTTGTAAAAGTTTTACCGCAAACTATTATTATAGAAAAATATGACAACACACCAACTGGCCGTGTTGGTCTTAATATTGTAGAAACTACAGTAACCAGTTCTGATGATTTATCTTTATTGGATCCAGCAACCACATCTTCAAACTATCAAGCTCCAGGTGCAGACCGTTATAAAATTGCATTAGAATTAGTAAGTATATCATTAGCGCCAGGAAATGATGATAACTTTATTGAATTGACAAGAATTGAAGATGGTACTATTTTAAAACAAACTGACAATACCGTTTATTCATCTATTAATGATTATTTTGCTAAGCGTGATTATGAATCCAACGGTGATTACATTGTTGAAGATTTTAAACTAATAGCGTCAGCCAATACTGCTAGTCCAGATACTTACAACTTAACTATAGGCAAAGGTATTGCTTATGTTCGTGGTTACAGAATTGAAAATACTGGTCCATTAAAATTAATCACAAATCGTGCAAGAACAACCGATACGATTCCAAACAACTCTGTATATGTGGATTATGGCAACTATTTTGCTGTAAGTAAATTGGAAAGTATGTTTGACACCACAACAATGCCGGCAATTGATTTGCATTGTGTCCCATCTGAAACTGTTGACCGAACTACAGCTCTCAAATACAATTCAACAAGAATTGGTACAGCTTACATTAGACAGTTGGATTACCAAAACAACACAAATCCAGCAAATACACAAACACAAGTGTTCAATGCTCATGTATTTGATGTTAATGTATTGACATTTACTGGTAATACAACAAGTGCTACATCAACCACATTAACCATCAACGATGCTGGTGGAGTTTTTGCCAGAGCAAATACTGCTTATGTCGGTTCTAAGTTAATTATTACTGGCGGTACAAACATTGCAGATGTTAAAACAATTTCGGCCTATGACGGAGTGGCTAAAAAATTAACTGTTTCTAGTCCGTTTAACATCACACCAGATAATACAACTAAATTTGCCATCGACTTTGATATCTCTGATATTGATTGTTTATATCAAATTTCGGGTTCCGTTCCTTACACCAAAGAAGCTGCGGCCAATATTGATAATTCAGGTAGAGTTAATGGTGCTGGTAGTGCTGCACTTTTACAGAGTGCAGGAAATTCTGAGTTATTATTTAAAAATGGATACAAATATTCTGCTTCTGTAAATAATTCAAATTATTTCAGCACTCAAATTTTTAGAAATGTTGGTTTTTCAGCTGTAACGAATAGCTTTACAATTACTTCTCTAGATCCAATTCAATTTGAAGGACCATTAAACACACCAATTACTGGCGAATCATTTAGACAATTGTTTACATTGGTTAACCGTGCTAATGGTGCAATCTTAAATTTTACTGATGCCACAGTAGGTTATGCAACAAAAACATCACCAACAACAGTAACATTCACTTCATCAACATTCTCCAGTATTACTTATGGTATTGATGTTGTTGCTTCAATGAGTGTATCTAATGGTAACAATACAAACTTAGTTTTAAAAGACAAGAATTTAGTTGTTGGTAATACAGCATATATTGGTGCACTAACAACGGTTACTGGAAATACTAAAATTGATTTGGCTTTTGGCCAAACTTTTATTCCAAATGCTGCAATCACTTCTTCAGATATTAGTCTGTATGTTTCTGATGTTAAAAAAGTTACTCAAATTTTAGAGATTACTTCCAATGCACCAACAGGTGCTTTAGGTTCTTATAATGATATAATTAATTCTTTTGCTATCAATGATGGACAAACAGATAATTACTATAATCATGCGTCAATTAAATTATTACCTGGTATTCCAAAACCTAAAGGTAACTTATTAGTAATTTATGATTTCTATTCACATTCTGGTGGTGATGGTTACTTTAGCGTTAATTCTTATTTGAATTCAACTAAACCTGAAGTTTATCCTGAGATTCCAACATACACAGCCAAGAGTGGTGTAAAGTATGAATTGAGAGATGTTATTGATTTTAGACCTTCTCGTAGAAGTGGTGTGGCAACATTTGAATGGGAATATAAAACACTTACAAATTCCAATAATGTAAATATTAAAGGTACATTAATACCTAAAGTATTGTCAAGTGTCGTATCTGATTATTCATACTATCTGGCCAGAAAAGATAAATTGGCTCTTACCAAAGATGGCAAGTTCTTAATCGTTGAGGGTACTCCTGCTCTAAATCCACTATACCCAACGGAGCCAGATGGTTCAATCATTTTGGCAAATCTGTCATTGGATCCATATACATCATATGTTCCAGGTGAAGGTCCAGCTAAATCACGCAGTGTTCCAACCAATCTATCAATTAACAAAGTTTATCATAAGCGTTGGGCTAAATCTGATATTACAGATTTACAAAAACAAGTTGATAATTTGGAATATTACACAACACTAAACTTGTTAGAACAAAAAGCATCTTCACAACAAGTACCTGATGCAAACGGTTTAAATCGTTTTAAGAATGGTATTTTGGTTGATGATTTTAGTTCTTTTAGCGTTGCAGATACTAACGCACCAAACTACGCCGCAAATATTAGTATTAGAAAAGGTCAATTGAGTGCATTGAATGACATTTCAAATTTTCAATTACAAAATCCTAATGCAATGAAATCTCTTGGTACTGTTAGAAATACCAATACCTACTCAACATGGAGTTTAGCAGGTGCAAGAACAAACATCTTTACATTACCATATACAATCAAGCCATTAATTAAACAACAATTAGCAAGTAATATTATTAGTGTAAATCCATTTAATATTGCTACTTATGAAGGTGTTGCAACTCTTAATCCACCGATTGACAATTGGGTTAATACGGTCAAACCACCATCAATTACAATTAATGATCCAAAGATGCAGTTTGATCAACAGAATAATGGTATTAATATATTGAATGGTGGAGATTTCCAATCTATTCCAGGAACCACAACAACATATAGTGACACACAGGCACAGCAATCAACTGCTTATGCAAGTCAAACTCAAGGTTTGTTGTCTGGCGAGAAATCTAGTGCCGCTGCTTCTGGTATGGCTGCTGATAATGGTTATGTTAATAACACAGCAGTATCACCATTTATTCGACCACAAGAGATTATTGTTCGTGCAAAAGGCATGACAGTTAATACTCCAATTAGTTGTTATTTTGATGGTGTCAATGTTAACAAATACATGACAATTCCAAATACCATTGAAGTAATTAATGTTACTGGTAAATTTAAACAAGATGATATTATTGGTTTCTATGCAACTAACATTGGTATTTTTTATCCAATTGCTCGTGTAGTTTCTGTTTACAAATATCCAAATACATCTAACTATCGTTTGTATGTTTCAGAAACAACAAACCCACCAAATGCGGTGGCCACAACACGTTTAATTAATGCAACTTTTGATATTAATGGAAATTACGTTTCATCAAGTGCTACAGGTACAGTAGTATTTAAGAACGGATCATTAACATCTATTCATATGTCTGGTGATGTTTCTGGTGTGGGTGGAGGATTTACAACAGCAAGCGAACCAACACCACAAAATATTTTCAAATCTCCATACATTAATGGATTCTCCGCCTATGCAAACAAGTATACTGCTTGGGGAGATCAGAATAATGGCTCAACATATAATGCGGCATTTAATTGGGCGGCTCCTGCCACCGGAACATATACTATATCTGCATGGTGTACTGGATACGCAAGTGTTTCATTAGGTTCTGGTATAGGTATAATTACTTTATCTTATTATGGTCAAACAGGTACCACCACAGTATCATTAACCAAAGGACAAACATATTATCCACAATGGAATGCTGTTAACCAAGGTAGTATTTCTGGTATTGGTGTTGTAATTACAGATGCGGCCGGTACAATTGTTTGGAATAACTTAACACCAAACGGATTAAACTTTAATGCTGTTGGTACGGAATATGCAATGCCGGGCGGTGGTTCATATTATATTGGAACAACAAAAGTAAAACTAAGTCAAGCTGCTTCACAGACAAATGAGTTCTATACTGGTTCCACTATTGCAATTAGATCATCATATGTTTATGAATACAAATATGGTGCAACATATGTTCCGCCTTATCCTTATGCCGGTGGTGATGGAGATTGGGTTCATTATGGTTGGTGGCAAGAGTTAGCTGCTCAATGGAATGCCGCATATAATACTGCTGTAGCATATCGAAACTCAACAATCAAATTCTTAGCAATTGATGAGTTTGAAGCAGACATTATTGCTTATGATGGTGCAACACGAACAGCAACTTTGGATCCAAAAGATCAAAAAATAAGTATTTCTTTAGGTACAAATTCACAATATGGTACATTGAATTCCAAGTACACAATTAAAGGTACTATTGGAAGTATTGCTGATGCGATTCAAGATGGTACTTCACCACCAACTTTGTCGACAGATGAACGTGGCCAATTTGTTGCTCTTTTCAATTGTCCTGGTTCCGTATTCAACTCCGGTTCGAAATTATTCCGTATTGATAACCGATCAGTTCCAGAAGAACCAGCCACAGCAACAACATGGGCTCAAGCAATATTTTTGGCCGGCGGTTTACAAGGAACCAATATTACAAACTTCTCACCATCGATTGATTCGTCTGCTGGTAAGATTACTCCTATAGCACAACAAGTCTATAGTGTACAGAACATAAGTGGTTCTCAAGATCCTGTTGCACAATCTATTATTGTATCTAAAGATAATTATCCAAATGGAGTATTTTTAAGTTCAATTAAATTGTTCTTTGCTCCATTTGCAACAACACCTGATGTTCCGGTAACAGTTTCAATTGCTAACACATTGAACGGCGTTCCAAATGGAGCAATATTGGATTATTCAACAGTATCATTAGATGCTGATGAAGTTAATACATCAGCCTCGCCACATTATTTGGATCCAAAAACTTATACAGAATTTACATTTAGTGCTCCTGTTTATTTACAACCAGGCGTTTTATATGCAGTTCTAGTTAAGGCCGCATCTTCTGATTATAAGTTGTATTATGGTCAGCAAAATCAAGTTGCTATTCCATCTACAGGAAAAGCACTACCAACCGATGCAAATCCTACAAACCCAACTAAAATTGGTGCAGCACCTTATATCGGCGCATTGTTCGAATCTCAAAACTCCATCACATGGACAGCAGATCAAACTAAACAAATGATGTTTGTAATTAATAATTATGAATTTGATATTACACAATCACCTACTTTGCCGTTTGTTGTACCTAAAGGTTTACCATTAAGGAAACTAGGTTCAAATGAACTCATGAACAGAATAGATGCAAATGCTGTAAATACTTTAGTTGGTGGCGGTGGTGCACAAACAGGTCCAATGCACGCTTTCAACATATCAACTACTGATTTTGTTCCAACTGGTACTGATATTCGTTATAACTATCAAACCACTTTAACAAGTGATTATTCTGTGACAGATCCAGTTCCTTGCACTCCAGGTAAATATGGTACTCCTTTACAGGAAAATATTTTCTTGAATGATGGTAAAGGTGAAAGAATTTTGTTGAATGAATCTGAAGCTTCTTTTGGTCTATTAGCAACACTTACTTCAACAGATAAGTATGTTAGCCCAATTATTTCTGATGATGCTGTTAGCTTGTTTAAAGTAATTAATCATATCAACAATATGGGTCTTGAAGGTAGTAACATTATTAGCATTGTAAATGAAGGTGCAAATTATAATGTAAATACAACTACTATTTCTGTTAGCGCACCAGATATTGGTTCAGATGATGCTGTATTAGGATTTACGGCCAATACTACAACTGGTGGAATTGAAAATATCTTCATTGAATACCCTGGTTCTGGTTACCTCACCACGCCAACAATTACAATTACCGATGAATCCGAAAGTGGTTCTGGTGCAACTGCAACTGTTTACGGTGAAACATCTTCATCGGGTGGTAATGGTTTTGCTAAGTACTTTACTAAGAAAGTAATTCTTACACCAGGAAATGATTCTGGTGATTTGAAGGTATACTATAGCGCATACAAACCTTTAGGTTCTGAAGTTTATATCTACTACAGAATTCTAAATGCTAATGATACTGAACTGTTAGAAAACCAAAATTGGCAGTTGATGACTCCAGCAACAAATGTTTCTGCCTATTCTAAAGATAGATTGGATATTATTGAATTTGAATGTGCTCCTGGAGTGTATGGTAACACACCTGACGATGGTATTACATACACCAATCAAGCAGGCACAACCTATTCAACCTTCATTCAATTTGGAATTAAAGTTGTTATGGCATCTAGTGACAAGACCAATGTTCCGTTTTTGACAGACATTCGAGCAATCGCATTACCATCTGGAGCAGCTTAATATGAGTTTAGTTAAAGTTAATAACACTAATTTTGTTAGAGATACTGAAAGTATGGCCATTATCAATGTTGATAATAATGCCAAAAACGAGTATTATGAGAAGGTTCGTCTGGCCAAGTCACAAAAAGAACAGATAAATAAGATGAACGCTGATATATCCGATTTACGCAATGATATTGGCCAAATCAAACAATTAATTCAACTTTTGGTTAATAAACAATAATGGCAAATACTGTTACAATTTTAAGCTATGCCAACACCTTTGGCGAGTGGATGGTTAACACCAATCAACTTGCTAGAGAAATTAACGATTTGGCCGCAGGCACTTATACTAAAAACACAGGTTTATTAGTATTAAATAGTTCCAATACAAGTTTACAAGTATCTAATACTGCCTTGTTTACTGGCAATATCAGACTTACTGGTTCAGGAACAGCTTTAACCACCACAAATGATATACAAGTTGGTCGAAATATCAATATTGTTAATACAGTAACCACAGCAAATTTGGTTGTAACAGAATCTCTTGGTGGTACAGCTGTTATTTTATTCAGACAGAGAATATTAGATGAAGCAATGGCAATGTCTATTGCTTTGAGTTAATCATAGGAAAACTAAATGGCAAATACTTTTAAATCTTATCCCGCAAGTCAAGTTTCAACAACTGGTGGATTGATCTATACTACACCTTACTTAACTCAAACAGTTGGTGTTGGTATGGTTATTTCTAACACAGCAAGAGCACCATACTCTGCCAATGTTGAAATTCAACGCAATTCAAATACTTACTACATTGTTGCTAATGCGACAATTCCTGTTGGCGGTTCTTTAATCGTTACTGGACTTGATCAAAAACTGATCATGCAAGCCAATGATCGTATTATTGTTACCCCATCTGCAAACAATTGTTGTGATGTGTGGCTTTCAATAATGGAAGTTGTACCAACGTAACATCATTTTAAAGGAATTATATTTTGGGCTACCTTGGAAATTCAAATGTAGAATCATGGTCAACACCTAGTATAGAATACTTCTCTGGTGATGGATCAACTACAACTTTTAAATTAACAAAAGTTATAAATTCTTTTTACGAATTATGGGTTGTTGTGGAAAACGTTCTTCAACATCCTGATGAATCATATACATGGGATTATACAACCAATTCTATTATTTTCTATGAAGCCCCACAAACTGGTGTTGATAACATCTATCTGAGATTTAATTCTCGTCAAACAACAATTATTGCTCCTGGTCAAGGTACTGTTACAGATGCTTCACTATCAGTTGGTGCACCAAAATGGAATCCAGCAGGTAATTTAACTGTTGCGGGTACAATGCAAGTTGCAGCCAATTTAACGGCAAATAATATTACTTCAAATAATACTATTACTGCTGCCAATGTTTCAGCTACCTATTTTACTGGTAATGGTGCATTAATTACAAATTTGAATGGTGCTAGTATTGCTACGGGTCAAATTCCTGTAGCAAGAATGGGTACAGGCACACCAAGTTCTGCAAATTATCTTCGTGGTGATGGCGCTTGGGGTGCAGTAGCAACATCTGTTAGAACTACAGTTGGTTTTACTCCAACCACATTAACCACAGGTTCAATTACGATTTCGGGTACTTTGGCTACGGCCAACGGCGGTACAAATTTAACTTCTTTTACGGCCAATGGTGCAGTTTTTGCAACTGATACTGCAACTCTGACAACAGGAACTTTACCTGTTAATGCTGGAGGTACAGGTTCAACAACACTCACGGCAAACAACGTATTGATTGGTAATTCAGCAAGCGCAATTAAATCTGTTGCGCCAGGAACAGCAAACAACATTTTAGTATCTGACGGAACAAATTGGGTTTCTGGAAGTGCTACATCATTTGGAATTGGTGTTTCGGGTGGTGGTGGCCGTGGTACAATTTATACTGCCAATGGAACATTTACTGTGCCTCTAGGTATCAGTCAAGTTAAAGTTACTGTTATCGGTGGTGGCGGCGGTTTTATGATTTCTCCAAATTTACAATATGGTGGTAATGGTGGTCCAGGTGGTACAGCAATAAAATATGTGACCGGTTTAACGGCAGGTCAAACTATTGCTGTAACTGTTGGAACAAAAGGTGCGTCAGCAAATGCTTATACCGGCGCTGCTGGTTCAGGTAGTCCATCATCATTTGGTGCATATGCAGTTGCTACTGGCGGTAGCGGTTCTTATTATGACATTTATGGTGTTAACAATGATGGTGAACCTGGTTTAGGAACTACAGGTGATTTTAGTTTGACCGGTACAAGATTGAATCCTATCAACACATCATATTACTATGGACAAGGCGACATTAGAGGGTTGACATCATCTATACCTAATGGTGTGGTGTTAGTCGAATACTAGAATGGTAAAAAGATTATCAAGAATTTCTGCCAATGCCATATCAATTGGTCCTGCTAATACTACAACGGCAAATATAGTTACCAAAAATGATTTAGGTTTAGCAATCTATGACGCCAATACATTTACATCGACAAATGGATGGATAACACTTCAAGCCAACTCAGCATCTTGGGGTCCAAGTTTAAATCTCGTATCAACATCCGCTAGTAATACAACAATTAGTGGTAATGTGGTATTTACTCAAAGCGTAGAGGTCAATACAAAAGGTACTACTGCAAATAGTGCGTTACGATTAACTGATATTGCCTCACTAGGTGCAGACTTTCTTATCACAACTATTGGTTCTTTAGATTTACAGTTCACAACAGTAAATTCTTATGCCGCTTCGGTTGATGCTTCTGGCACTCCGTCATACATTACAAATTTTTCAAACGCACAATATAGCCCTCCTTTAGTTTCGGGTATAGGTACTACAAATCAAACGGTTGCTCCTTATATTTTAGGTAATGCTTCTTCTCTAGGTACCGATTATACCGTTATTAATGCTCAATATGGTGCAGTTAGATCGGGCTTTAGCTATTCACATGTTAACGGTACAGTTACTATGGTGATTGATTTGGCAAATGCTTCAGGTTTACAAGACAATCAATATCTTCCAGGAACATCTCAAATTAATCCTGCTTGGAAAGGTAATTACAAATTTGATGCTTTTAGTTCTTTGTTTAAAATGAAAGAATATAACTTCTACGATTATTTTGGTGCGCAAGATACTTTTGAATATTCTGTAAATATGATTCCAAAGTCATTAGATTATACAAATGCAAATTATGGAAAATATGATGTAAGCGCTGTATTGTGGGCTGCTCAGGCTTATCACTCCGCCAATCTAGGTGCTCGATGGATGGGAATCGCCACAAAGGTGAGAAACATCGTACAGGTCTAAAAATGAAAATTTCGAATTTTTTCATTCCGGCCTCAAATTTCTCCGGCGAGTTTCCAAGAACCAAAAAAGCGAATTTACTTTTAGGCGCATATGTTAACTCAAATTAAAGCCAATGGTACAACAATTGGACCATCTAGCACTAAAGGTTCACCAGAAGATGTAGTACCTCATTTAGACTTAGGTACTAGTGCTTTAGATTCAATTTTATATTATTCTAATGAAGGTTTAATAAAACTTAAACCACCAGAAGAATGGGCAACTTCAGCTAATATTTGGTGTCCAACGATTGATGCTACTGTAGCCAGTCCTGTCATAATTAATGAGCAAGTTTATATTGATCCGAGTCAAGCTAGAACGGCAAATTCAATTGCCCCAGTACAGGCATATTTGGATATTCCTACAACATTATTAGTTACGACTATGGGTTCCTTAGATGTGCAGTTTTCAATACAAAATAAATTTACTTCGGCAGTTGATAGTTCTGGTACACCTAATTACATTTCAAACTTTGTTTGTAATTATTTTTCTGGAGCTCCATTAAATACTGGTTATTCTAGTACAACTAATGATAATTATAATACTTTAGGTACTCCACAATCTGGACCACCATCTATTGTAGGAAATGCTTCAACTAAAGGTGTAAATTATACAGTTATTAATGCACAGTATAATAGGGATCCATCCAACTATGACGATTCTGGTAATTTAATATCCAGTAATAATTTTCATCCACCTAGTGGTAGATTGACTTATACATCAGGTAGTGTTGCAGTTAATGTTATGGGTATCATTACAATGGTGATTGATGCAGCTGTTGCATCGGGATTGGAAGATACTAAGTATATTGGTACATATATCAATCCAAAATGGAGAGGTAATTTTAGATACACAGCATTCTCTTCACTATTTAAGATTAGAGAAGAACGGTTTTGGGATAGAGCATATCAACATAATAATTTTGCTCAAGAAATTCAAATGACAGCGGTAACTACTGATCCAGATAATGCCAATTATGGTAAATTTAATGTGACCATTAAAGCTGAATCACCTTCATCGGTTCATGCAAAGAATTTAGGATTTAGATGGTTAGTATCCATTGTAAAATATAGAAACTTTATTACTTAATTATTGAAAGTGTATTATGAGAATGTTTTCGTTGCCGTACACAAAAGGTATGTTACAAGTACTTGAACAGTTACCTGTAAAACAAATTAGTGACGTTTATTTTTCTGATAACAGGTTTGGTTCAGCCAGAGCATTAAGTTTGGACGAAGAACAACTGGCAGAATTGTATGAAATCAGAAACAAATATGGAATTAAGTTACACTATCTAATTAATGGTAACTATTATTCAAATGAATCTTATGAAAAGGTTCATGAAATTGTTGATCATATGAAAGAAATGGATGTTGATATTCTAACCATGAATAACACTTATGTTATGAGAGATAGGCAGTTCATTGACATTATTAGAACCTGTACACCAAGAGGTATAGAGATTAAGAATAGTGTTAATAACTTACCTAGAACAGTAAAAGATATAGTGTTTTTGGTTGAAGTATTGGGTATACGCCATGTGGTGGTAGACAGGTCTTTAAACCGTAATTTGGATGAACTAAAGAAGATTAGAGAATATTGTAAAACACGAAATATAAATATTACAATGTTGGTAAATGAAGGTTGTATTGTTGATTGTATGTGGAAGAACTTTGATGACATGATGATTGCACAGACAAACGAGAAGTCCAACATGAAGGTTATTTCAATAGTACACAACAGATTAGGTTGTGTAGATTACTTTGAAGAAAAACCGGGTGAGTATTTAAAGACGGCATTTACTTTACCGTCAGATTTAAATAAGTTTGATGGTTTGGTTGACATTGTTAAACTTGCTGGTCGTGGAGTATCTATTGAGAAATGGTTGAGTATGTGTAAAGCATACATGTATGGAGATGGAAATGTTCCGTTGAAAGTTTTATTTTCAACCAAACCACCTAATCAATTAATGAATGTTACTGTGAATGATTTAACTGATTTAAATTTTAATAAAATTACTAATAATTGTAAGAATGTTTGTGGTACCGAATGTACTCTCTGTGATGACATTACGAACAAACTTAAAAAGGCTTGATATGTTAAACCAAAATGTTATTGAAACATCAACAAAATATGATGCAAATAAAGTATATGCTTTGTATGTAAACCCTGCCAACAGGCACATTACGGCTATGGTTGGGTTTGCTGTTGCAATTGAAAATTTAAATGATGGTAACAACTTTCTACATTATAATATAGATGACCTAACCGAACTAGAATATTATACTATTAGCCAAAGTATTTCTACAACCGATTCTGTAACTTTTTTAGGTGAAGATAATCGAACCATTTCTGTTCGTAGATTAATGGTAGATTTAATGGATAATACCTTATTTGACGGCAAAACAGGAATGATTTTTGGTTTAAAAGAAACCATTAATTTGAGAGTAAAATGTGTTGATGAAAATTTAAATCCAGCTTTTGATGTACAGAACATTGAAATAAAGAACATCAAAAAAGACCAAGTTCCTATGTCCTTGAATGGAAACCAACCAGAAGTTCACAAAATTGTAATTGGAAACGGTTCAACCGTTCATTGTGAATTAATGGGTGAAGGAGTACATACAATTAAGATTAAAGCCAAGATACCAGAGATCGATTATCTTTGGTTAACTGTTTATCCACAAATGATAAGACCATCGGAAGAAGAATTGGAAAACATTAAGAATTGGTTGTTGGAAAATGCAGGACAACCAGCATAAATATAAGATTAATAGGAAAAAGTAATGACAAAAGCTGCCAATCTAGCCAATTTAGCCAGTAATACCAACTTTGGGGTGTTAAATATTAACCGTGGTGGTACTGGATTAAGTACTTTTACCGGTTCTGGTCTTTTGGTATATGAAGGTGGTGATTCTCTCAGTTTGTCGACTGCCAAAACTGGCTATGGAGGAACGGGTCTGGCCTCGTTTAATATCGCTGGTGCTATGTATGCTGTCACTGCGAATACTTTAACGACCGGGACGCTTCCTGTACTATCTGGAGGTACTGGTACAACTACACTAGCAAACAATGCTTTGGTGGTGGGTCGTGGTGTTGATCCGGTATATACCATTTCTCCTGGTGTGGCAAACACCATGATTATTTCGGATGGTACCAGATGGGTAACTAATACTTCTTCTCAAATTTTCTCTGGTGTAAATGCTCTCGGCGGTATACAACTTTGGTCTAATGTTACTGCTTCGAGAGCCATCAACACTTCATATACAAATTCAACAGGAAAACCAATTGTAGTTTCTGTTATTGTATCTGCCAATTCTAGCACGACACTCGCAGCAAATGTTGGTACTATTAATATTGCCAACACAGCTCTTACCAATGCAATAAGGACAACAATACAAACAATTGTTCCTAATGGTAACACATATATGATTTTCACACCAAACATTTCAGCAACTTCTGTCAGTTCTTGGGCAGAGTTGAGATAATATACCAAAGGAAATATCTTGAGTTACTTAGGCGCCAAACCACTTACATCAGAATATTACTACGACACCTTTAGAGGTGACGGATCAACTGTTGGTTTTGTAACCACAATTGCACCAGCATCACCTGTTTCGGTGCTTGTTATTATTGATGGAAACATTGTAGATCCTGAAGCTTATTTCTTTGAAGAAAATAATATTTACTTCTTAACCGCTCCTGCTAATAATAAAGTTATTCAACTAAGATATCTTGCTGTGCCATCTTCTGGTGTTGCTGCACCATATACCTATCGTGGTATCAATGAGTTTATTGCTACAGAAGGTCAAACAGATTTTGCTGTAAGATTTTATGACTTAGGTTATATTGATGTCTATGTGAACGGTTCACAACTAGGTAATGATGACTACCAAGCATCTGACGGTAACAATGTTATATTACAAACAGCGGCTCGTAAAGGTGACTTAGTAAGAATTGTTTCAGCATACAATACTGTATTGACAAGAAGCACACTTAACGCCACACCAAATACAGTTATCATAGGTAATGGATTAGATTCTCATAGAGAGATTTATGCTGGTTCTAGTGGTAATCTATTGACTTCAAACGGAATAAATTGGATCTCTTCAAATGTTATTAGTGGCAGTATCACAATCACTAATAATTTAAGTGTTAGTGGTAATTTAACCGTTACTGGTAATTTAACTTCAATTTCAGCCAACAATCTTGTTATTGATGACACTATCATCTATCTCGCCAACAATAATTCTGCCAATGTAAATGACATTGGTTTTGCTGGTCATTTTACTGATTCAAAATATCAACATACTGGATTAATTCGTGATGCTTCAGATGGTACATGGAAACTTTTTAGTAATGTGTCTCCAGAACCAACAGGAACAATTGATTTTAGTACCGCTGTTTATGATACATTAAAATTAGGTATCATACAAACGGATATAGCAACTGTCAATAATGTGAATTTAGGTCCGTATACTCAATCTGCTTTTGATAAAGCCAATACTGGTGTAAGTGATGCTTCTTCAGCATCTTCTTATGCCAATACCGGTATTAACAATGCGGCTTCTGCAAGTTTGTATGCCAATACAGGTATTAACAATGCGGCTAGTGCTTCATTGTATGCTAATACTGGTATTAACAATGCGGCTAGTGCTTCATTGTATGCTAATACTGGTATTAACAATGCAAACTCTGCTAGTTTATATGCTAATACTGGTATTAACAATGCAGCTTCAGCATCTCTATATGCCAACAATGCAATCAACAATGCAGCTAGTGCTTCATCATACGCCAACGTAGCAATTAACAATGCGGCTTCAGCAAGTGCATGTGCAAATACAGTTCCACAAAAAGCAACATCAAACAATTACAGTTTAATTCTTACCGATACAGGTAAACACCTATACTATGAAACGGCAGCAAATAATTTTTTATATATTCCTGACAACGGTAGAGTTGGTTGGGCAGTAGGAACAACAATCATGATTGTTTCAAAAATGACAACAGGGAATGTAATAGTATCTCCAAATGCTAACGTTTCTATGTATCTTGCTGGTAACAGTACACCCATCTCACGAAATGTAAACACTTTTGGTGTGGCAACTCTTTTGAATACGGGTGCAAACACTTGGTTTATTAGTGGTTTTGGAATAGGTAACTAATGTTCAAAACTAAATACCAATAAGAGGATACGATGCCAGCTTTATATAACAACCTGTATATTGAACAAGGTTCAACATATAATACTACAATCATAATTGATGGTATTGGTGCTTTGACTGGTAATTCTTCTAGTCAAATTCGTAAAACTTATAACTCTTCAAATACAACCGCTACATTTCAAACGACTGTTAGCACACTAAATAATACAATTACATTACAATTGAGTTCTAATGTAACATCTAATATTGTTCCTGGTCGTTATGTTTATGATGCTATTGTGAGAAATAGTGCAAACAATACTTCAATAAGAGTATTGGAAGGTATCGTTGATGTTTCTCCTTCCGTAACAAGGTAAAAAAATGGCCACTAACGCATTCGATCAAGCAAATTTAGCATTCGCACAAGCCAATTCAGCTTACACACAAGCTAATGCCGCCTTTAATAAAGCAAATACAGTTTCTAGTTCTTCTGGTACTTTCACCGTTGGTGACGATTTAGTTGTTACTAATAATGTTTCTGTTGGCGGTTACATTGTACCCGTTGAGATTGGTCAAAACATTGGTAATGTGGACTACAGATGGTACAACCTCTATATGGATGGTGGTATCTACGCTGATGGTTCTTTTGGTAATCCAGGACAAATTCTTTCTAGTAGTGACTACGGAACATTAAAGTGGATTGATGCACCATCAGGTAATACTGGTGGTGGAGGTGGTGGTACTGTTGATTCTTATGCTAGAGCAACTGCTAATATTGCATCATCAACAGCACAAGCGGCTTTCAATAAAGCAAATACAGCCGGTGCATCAAGTACAGATGCTTATGCCAGAAATACGGCTAACACAGCTTACAATAATACAATTGTAATTCAAGCAGTAAATGTAACACAAAACACCAGAATTACTACTGTACAGACAACAGCACAGGCGGCTTTTGATAAAGCAAATAATGTAAGTGCTTTATCTGGTGCTACTGGTGTTGCGGGTGCTTCGGGCATTTCAGGCGCCACAGGTATTCGAGGTGCTTCTGGTGTTGCGGGTGCTTCAGGTTTTATTGGGTCTAATGGTGCTACTGGTGTTCAAGGTGCTTCAGGTGTTAACGGTGCTACTGGCGCTGGTCTTTCTGGCGCTACAGGTATTCAAGGTGCTACTGGTGTTGCAGGTGCCGCTGGTGCTACAGGTACCCCTGGTAATGACGGTACTCCGGGTATTGATGGTGCTACAGGTGCTGGTCTTACTGGTGCTACAGGTATTCGAGGTGCTACTGGCGTTCAAGGTGCTTCGGGTGTTGGTGCTACTGGTGTTGGTGTTCAAGGTGCTTCGGGTAGTGTTGGTCTTACTGGTGCTAGCGGTGCTGGTCTTACTGGTGCTACTGGTACTGCAGGACGAAGCGGCGCAAGGAATTTTGGAGTAACAAATAGCGGAGCTTCTGCTTATACTATTGATGGTGCTAGTAATCCAACATTATTCTTATTACGTGGATTCACTTATACATTTACTGTAGATGCGTTTGGTCATCCATTCTGGATTCAATCGGTTTCTGGAGCATATAGTGTTGGTGATATTTACAATACTGGAGTAACTGCCAACGGAAATCAAGGTGGTGTCATAACTTTTGCAGTACCGTTTGATGCTCCTAGTACACTATATTATGTTTGTCAGTTCCATCCGTCAATGGCAGGTACAATTAATATTGGTGATGCTTCTCCTCAAGGTGCTTCAGGTCCTTCTGGTGCCACAGGTTCTCAAGGTGTTCAAGGTGCTTCAGGTGTTGGCGCTACAGGTGCTGGTGTTGCTGGTGCTACCGGTTCAGCAGGTACTAATGGTGCTTCAGGTGCCAATGGTGCTGATGGTGCTACCGGTCCTGCAGGTGCTAATGGTGTTGATGGTGCCTCTGGTGTTGCCGGTGCTACAGGTGCTGGTGTTTCTGGTGCCACGGGTACAGTTGGTTTAACTGGTGCAACAGGAACAAACAACTTAGTTTGGGGTGCCACAGGTACAACAAGAACATTAACAGGTTATGTTGAGAATGGTACAACATCAACAGTTCGTACTGCAGCAATTACGGGTGGTGTTCTGTCATTAACATTGGCAACATTTACTCCATCAGTTAGTGCAGTTGCTTTGGCATCTTCTTCATTGAATTGGGATGTGGCATGCACAGGATTTACAGCTACAGCAGATAATCCATCCGATGTTGTTGATCAATATGTTAGTAGTGTTGCTTCGATTGCTCAAGTATCCGGTTCAATAGCTACAACATTAGGAAACTACTCAGCTGGTTCTTACACAAATACACCGGCAGGTGGTGTAGATTGGAGTATTAGTTACACCCCAAACAATTCTACTTCTTATATTCGTTCCACTTCTACAACCATTACTGGTGGTTCAGCAAGTGGTACAATTACTTTCAACTATTACAATGGTTCTTCATTCACAACATGGGGTACTACAGCATCATTTAGTGTAACATGGGCTACACCAACTCACAGTATCTCTTTAGGTTCATTGACTGGTAGCACATTCTTACAAACATATAATAGTGTATCATACACAGTATCAGGTACAGGTATTACAACCTCAGCTAACAGAGTGTATGCTGTAACAGCAACTGGTGGTACAGTAAGTAGTGGCACAGGTTCAGGAACATTTACGTTTACTACACCAATTCACAAAGACAATACTGCTACATCAAGATACACAACTCTTACAACCACATTAACAAGACCAGTTGCCGTTACTGGTACTTCTTATACTGTAACTCTAGGTCCTACAAATACTTCAAGTGCGTCAGCATCATTTACATACCCATCATATTGGTTGTGGACTGCAAGTGTTGCTACAGTACCTACAAGAGCAGATATTATTAACGGCACAGGTGTTGAAAGTGGTGTTACTGTCCTAGGTGACCAAGTTAAAGCACTTACCACACAAGCAATAAATAATACAGATCCAAATCCAAGAGCATTTTGGTTTGCCGTAAGAACATCAGCATCACAACCTACAACATTCAAAACTGGCGCAAGTGCTGGTTTATTAAGTGACGTTTCATATACAGATGCTGGTTCAATTGGTCTAGAACCCGATTCTCCTCCAGCCAGTTACACTGCTGAGAATTATCATCTATATGGATTTACTTTACAACCCGGAACAACTTATGTGAGTATCTCTTAATGTCAAGCAACTACGATGGTTTAACAAGAAATGTATGGCCTGGTACCTGGAGTACCGGTACTAATGCGCCTATTGCTCTCGACACAGAGCTTAGAGGTACACTACAAAGTATTAGTGGTGGATCGGGAGATAAATTAACAGATATTCCTGGTGCAAGAATCCAAGAAGGTATGTTGGTGTATCTAAAAACAGGATACACAGCAGGCGGATACACAAGAGCTAGTGATACATACTTCACTTATAAATTGGCTGGCGGTGAATCTCGCAGTGCAATTACTGGTGCAGTACCTAATGCCGAAGCCAATTGGTCTGAAGTATCTTTTGCTGGCGGTGCACCAACGGTTACAACAGTTACTACATCAGCTAACAACACAAATGAAACAATAGTTGATACTCTTGATCCAGCAACCGTAAGAAGTGTTCATTACGAAGCACAAGTAAGTTGTGGTTCACAGTATCAAGCAACTCAAATGAGATTATTAATAAGTGAGCCTAATGCTTTTCTTACCGAATATGCTATGATTGGTTCTTCATTAGGCAATTTTAATTCCTATTATTCACCAGCAACCAATAACTATTCTGGTGGAAATATAAATAATGGTGGAGCTTCATTGTGGAACGGTACAAACTTTAGAGTGTATACTTCTAATAATACTGTACAGTTGGCTTTGTTATCAGCCAATACAGGAACAGTTATAACTGGTGTAGATAGTGCTTCAGGTGCTTATACAGCCACATTGGCCAGTTCATTCACAGAAATAAGTACAAACAGATACGAGGCAACTACAACAACCAACCAAAGTCCATCAAAATTATTGAATAGCGTAGTATGGACAGGTACAGGTAACGTAGAATTGAGATTTACACCTGATAATATTTTAACAACAGTTAAGTTTATAGCAACAACAATTTCATAAATAGAATAATAGCACAAACACCACCATCTAGGAGATACAACTGTGGCAACCAATAATTCAAAATTCGTAGTTAAAAACGGTCTATCCGTAGGTAACGGTGCAACCGGTCCAATAGATGTCCTTGACGCAAGCGGTAACTGGATAGGATCTTCTGGTGTAACTGGTCCCCAAGGTTCTACTGGTGCCACAGGTTATACTGGTGCCACAGGTTATACTGGTGCTACTGGTATTTCTGGTGCTACAGGTATTCAAGGTGCTTCTGGTGCCACAGGTATTGAAGGTGCTACAGGTTATACTGGTGCCACGGGTGTTCAAGGTGCTTCAGGCGTACAAGGTGCTACTGGTATTCAAGGTGCTTCTGGTGCTACCGGTTTTGCTGGTGCTACAGGTATTGCTGGTGCTACAGGACAAACGGGTGCTACGGGTGTACAAGGTGCTACAGGTTCCAAAGGTGATGACGGTGCTACTGGTTACCAAGGTGATCAAGGTGCTTCAGGTGCTACTGGTGCTGCTGGTCTCGATGGTGACAAATACAATACAACATCAACAACAACATTAACATTAGATGATTATTCTGTTGCACAAGAACTTACACTTTTTACAACAGATTTAAATTTAGATTATAGTCCACAACAGACTGTAATTGTTGTTGCTACTGCAAATGTTGCAGTTCATATTCATGGTACTGTAAGCTCTTACAATCAAGGTAGTGGCGAATTAAAATTAACTATTACAAATATTGATAACGTAGATGCTACTGCACGATCATCATGGACAGTTAACTTAGATGGTGCTGTTGGTGTACAAGGTGCAACCGGTCCAACTGGTGGTACAGGTGTTCAAGGTGCTTCTGGCGCTACAGGTACTCAAGGTGCTAGTGGTTCAACTGGAGCACAAGGTGCTAGCGGTTCAACTGGAGCAGTTGGTGCTACAGGTAATCAAGGTAATCAAGGTGCTTCGGGCATTCAAGGTGTTCAAGGTGCTTCAGGCGCCACAGGTGCTGCAGGTGCTACCGGCGTTCAAGGTGCTTCTGGCGCTACAGGTGCTGTAGGTGCTACTGGTGTAGTTGGCGCTTCAGGTGCTACAGGTGCCAATGGTACTGATGGTGCTAGTGGTATCACAGGTCCTGTTGGTGCTTCAGGCGCTACAGGTGCTCAAGGTTTTCAAGGTGCTTCTGGTGTACAAGGCGCTTCAGGTGCTACTGGCCTAATTGGTGCAACCGGTCTAACAGGTGCCACAGGTTCTGCCGGTACTAATGGCGCTTCTGGTGCCACAGGTGCTGATGGTGCAACTGGTCTAACAGGTGCTACTGGTGTTCAAGGTGCTACGGGTGTTCAAGGTGCTTCAGGCGCCACAGGTGCTAATGGTGCTACAGGCCACACAGGTGCTACTGGTGTTCGGGGTGCTTCTGGTGCTACAGGTTCTGATGGTGCTACAGGTTACACAGGTGCTACGGGTATTGGTGGTGCTTCAGGTGCTCGAGGTGATTTATATGCGACAACATCAGGTTCAACATTCACAATTGGTGGATCAGGAAACATTGCATTAACTATTGCTGCTTCTGATCTTTCTTATTCGATTGGTCAAACAATTATTGTTGGATCTGTTGTTTCTCCAGCAAATTGGCAATTAGGTACTGTAGTAAGTTATGTTGGTACAACTCTTACATTTGCTAAAACAACTTATGTTGGTTCTGGTGAATTCAGTAGTTGGACAGTTAACTTAGATGGTGCTCAAGGTGTTCAAGGTGCTTCTGGTGCTGATGGTGTTCAAGGTGCCACAGGTTACACAGGTGCTACCGGCGTACAAGGTGCTTCTGGTTCGACTGGACCACAAGGTGCTTCTGGCGCTACGGGTTCTCAAGGTGATCAAGGCTCTACTGGACCAACAGGTGCTACCGGTATTCAAGGCGCTAGTGGATCGACTGGACCAACAGGCGCTACAGGTTACCAAGGTGCTTCAGGTGCTACCGGTTCACAAGGTGCTTCGGGTTCAACAGGATTAACTGGTGCTACTGGTACCGGTTTAACACAAGATACTGCAGCATTAACAACAACAGTAGGTAATCAAACAATTGATTCGTATGATGCTACTGTATACAGAACTGCCAAGTATATCATTCAAGCTACACATTCAGGTGAAGTACATTCAACAGAAGTTATTGTGACACATAATGGTACTGATGCTTCTGTAACTGAATATGCCACCATGTACTCAACGGATTCATTAATGATTGTATCAGCAGATTACAATACTGGTATTGTTTATGTTAAAGTTACTCCAACATACACAAATACAACTATCGACTTCTTGCGTGAAGCAGTGTTAGCTTAATAAAAAATAAAAACAATAATTTAGGAGACTGCTTGTGTCAACGAATGATATAAAATTTAATGTCAAAAATGGATTGGCGGTTGGCAGTAATGGTGCTGTAGTAATCGATAGTTCTGGTCAATGGGTTAGTGTTCCTGGTGCCACAGGATCTCCTTACGGTGCTACTGGTGCTGTAGGTTCTCAAGGTGTTACTGGTGGCCAAGGCGATACGGGCACTACAGGTACTACTGGTCAAGTTGGTAATCAAGGACTTGTAGGCTCTATTGGTACGACCGGCAATCTTGGCACAACAGGACAAACCGGCAATACTGGCACAACTGGTGGTGTTGGTCTTAATGGTTATGAAGGTCCGATTGGTGCTAATGGAACTCAAGGTGTTACAGGTGTTACAGGTACCAATGGTGTAACTGGTAATCAAGGAGATATAGGTCTAACAGGTACAAATGGTCTAGCTGGTAATATAGGTACATTCGGTGCCACAGGTCCTGCCGGTGATCAAGGATACCAAGGCACTCATGGTGCAAGATATCATACAACTTCAACAACAACTTTAAATTTAACAACAGGCGCTACAGGCGTTACAGTTGTTGATGACTATTTAAATTATTCTGTTGGTCAAACAATTTTATTGGCAACTGCTGGTGGTAAACACATTCATGCTACTGTCACCAACTTTAACTCTGGCACAAAAATATTAGCATTTACTCCAATTGATCATGTTGGTACAGGTACAGGAAGTTCGTGGGAAATTAACCTTGATGGAGCAGAAGGTGCTGCTGGTGCAACTGGTATTACCGGTTACAATGGTGCTACCGGTGCCACAGGTTCTATAGGTACACAAGGTGTCAATGGTGCTCAAGGTACTACTGGTGTTATTGGCACACAAGGTACAGTAGGACCTACAGGTGATCAAGGTATACAAGGTGCTTCTGGTGCTCAAGGCCTTACTGGTACTGACGGTACAGGAAAAATAATTACTGTTGGTGGTACACATGTAGGTGCAAACAGTTACACAGGATTCTTTTATAATGAATTGCTTAATGGTTCAGACCCATATGGCGGACAAATAAGTTTATTTGATGTGCAAGTAGGTTGGTTGGCATATGGTCCAGGAGTAAATAATGTTCCTGTTACATCTCTTGATTTTGGTAATAACAACATCACAATTGATTCATCATATAGTCAACAATTTCAAATAGGTGAAAGTTATACTTTTACCGGTGCAAGTATCAGGACTTTAAATAGAGGTTTCAGAGGACCAACAGGTGCCACAGGTATTGCAGGTTCTAATGGCACTCAAGGTGATCAAGGTATACAAGGCGCTTCAGGATCTATTGGTTTAACGGGTGCTACTGGTATCTTTGGTGCTACCGGTCTACAAGGCGGTGATGGTTCAGGTGCACCAGCCGCAACACATTACTTTGGTACTGCTTGGTCTGACATGGCTTTTACTGGAAGTGCTACAGGTGTTCCAGTACCAAAACTAGAGTTTACAAACACCGAACCAATTTATGCTCTCTTAAATGCTTTAAGTATTGGTAGTATTATAACTATTGATTTTACACACGGTACTGGTGGTCAAACATTTCCACAAACAGTAACGATTCAGAGTGGAGTTCAATCTGGCGGTTCATATGCACCGTTTTTCATACAAGTAAGTGCTGAACCAGGTGGAAGTTCAAGTAATTTCTTTGTTTCAAATTCATCAGTATTAGACAATATAGTTTTTACTACAGATGCAACAAATAAAGGTTACACAGGTGCTACTGGTGTTGATGGTGCTCAAGGCGGTGTTGGTAATGCCGGTTATAATGCAGATCAACTAACTACAGGTAATGCTCGTGGTGCATGGGATGCGTACACAACATACTATCCAGGTGATATTGTAGTTACTATTCCGGCCGATTCACACAGATGTATAGCAGAAAATACAGGTTTTTATCCAGATAGTTATCCAGAATATTGGGTGTGGACAGCTTGGGCTGGTGCAAGTGGTGCCACAGGTTATCTAGGTGCTACCGGTGCAGTTGGTACTAACGGCGCTTCAGGTCCTACTGGTGATCAAGGTGATATAGGTACTAATGGTGATCAAGGTATCAATGGTTCTATTGGTACTAACGGCGCTTCAGGTCCAACCGGTGCCAATGGTGATCAAGGTATTAATGGTGATGTAGGTACGAATGGTGCTTCAGGTCCTACAGGTGGAACTGGTACAGATGGTGCCACAGGTTATCATGGCCTACAATTTAAAGCAACTGCCAATGGTAATTTTTCAATATCAGCTGTAGGTACGAATCAGTTAGCAGTTCCTTTCCTTGCTGATCCCGATTCAGGTAACACATTCTACAACTACTCTGTTGGTCAAGGCATTGTTATGTCTAAAGATATCAACAACTATATGTTGGGTGATATTACAGCAACAGACGGAACATATATTGATTTCGTTGTAACTAGATCCGTAGGTACTGCTTCAGGTGTAAGTGGTTGGGTAATTAACCTTGATGGTTCAGTAGGTATCGTTGGTGCTTCTGGCGCTACAGGACATATTGGTGCTACAGGTGTCACAGGTAATAACGGCACACAAGGTGTTGTTGGCGATCAAGGTGCTACTGGTGCTGATGGTGCTCAAGGTTATAAAGGTTCTACAGGTGCTACTGGTGTAACAGGTAATACTGGTGACCAAGGTATCAATGGTGCTCAAGGTACTGTTGGTAATATTGGTAATACCGGTATTATTGGTGACCAAGGTACTCAAGGTATTAATGGTGCTTCAGGTGTTACAGGTATAAAAGGTTTCAGCCTTGTTACCGGTTCAACTGGATTATCTACAACATCATTAACAACAATTGATATGTTTGCTGCTGATGCAATTGGCACTGCTAAGTATCTTGTTCAAGGTGTTGATGGTTCAACCAACGTTCAAGCAACACAAGTTATTCTTACACAAAATAATTCAAGTGTATTTTTAACTGAGTATGCTACACTAAGAACCGGTAGTAAAGTTATGGATGTAACTGCTACAACAGACGGTTCAATCATATCACTCAAAGTAACTCCAACAACTTCAAATACAACATTCTCATTTGTTCGAGAAGATGTTGTTGGTCGTATTGGATAAAATCACCTATGGTTATTGATAAATAACCTATAACAATTCGATTAACCATGGGGAAAATGAACCTTGGCAACGCAAAATAAAAAATTTGTAATAAAAAATGGTCTTGCCGTTGGCGGTGCTAGCGGAATAATTGACATCGTTGATTCTAACGGTACATGGATCGGTGCAACAGGTATATTACATGGCGCCACAGGTCCTGCCGGTTCAAATGGTGCTACTGGCGTTAGTGTTCAAGGTGCTTCAGGTCCCTCTGGTGCTACCGGTATTATACAAAATTGGACACTTAAAACCACAACTTATACGGCTGTTAATAAAGATAGTATTGCAGCAGATACAACAGGTGGTGCTTTTACTATTACTTTGCCGGCAACTCCTTCTGCGGGACATAGTATAACTATTGCCGATAGTGGTCATTCATTCAATACAAATAATTTGACCATTGCTCGTAATGGTTCCACAATTGAAACACAATCACAAGATTTAGTTGTTGATATTGCAAACGTAATTGTATCATTGATTTACGATGGTACTACATGGAAAGTATTTTCGACTGTAGGTATTCAAGGCGCTTCAGGTGCTACAGGTTCAGCAGGAACTAACGGAACAAATGGTGCTACAGGCTCAGCAGGTACTAATGGTGCTACCGGTGCTGCTGGTACTAACGGAACAAATGGTGCTACTGGCGTTAGTGGTGCTACTGGTCCACAAGGTATTCAAGGTGCTTCGGGTGCCACAGGTATTCAAGGTGCTAGTGGTGTTACAGGCTCTGCCGGTGCTACTGGTGCTGGTGTACAAGGTGCTTCAGGTGCCACAGGTATTCAAGGTCCAGCCGGACAATCTTCAAGTTATTATTCTTACAAAGCCAAAACAACATCACAGTCTGGTGATCCCGGTAACGGTTACATTACTTGGAATAATGCAACTATACTTTCAGCTAATACTCTTCAAGTTAGCCATTTAACAAATGACAGCTTTGATATTGATATCTTTTTAACAATAGTAAGTATTGGCGACACTTTAATTATACAAGAAGCAACTGATTCAGCAAGGTTTCAAAAATGGCAAGTTACTGGAACTCCAATAGTATTTACAAATCAACATTATGAATATCCTGTAACACTATTAGATAGTGGTGGTACAGCAATAACTAATAATGATAATTTAATTTTAGCAGTAGTATCTACGCCTGTCGATGGTGCTACTGGTCCTGCCGGTACTAATGGCGCTACCGGTTCTCAAGGTGTTCAAGGTGCTTCGGGCGCTGCAGGTACCAATGGTGCTACTGGCGTTAGTGGTGCTACAGGTACCTCCGGTTCAAATGGAACTAATGGTGCCACAGGTATTCAAGGGGCTAGTGGTGTTGATGGCGCTTCTGGTTTTGTTGGATCAAATGGTGCTACCGGTGCTGCTGGTGCTGCTGGTGCTACAGGTTCAGCCGGTTCAAATGGAACCAATGGTGCAACCGGTCCTACCGGTGCTACTGGTGTTGGTACTTCTGGTGCTACCGGCATTATACAAAATTGGATAGTTAAGACCACAACCTATACAGCTGTTAATAAAGATGCGATTGCTGCAAATACATCTGGTGGTGCGTTTACAATAACTCTTCCTGCCACACCATCTACTGGAGATTCTGTAACCTTTGCTGATAGTGGCCACACTTTTAATA
>Ga0209191_1000132_pt1 | contig 59976 bp, 66 predicted proteins | sample S_130626_EF_Meta_FD_187320 | JGI IMG/M metagenome (GOLD analysis project Ga0209191, IMG submission 187320) | Freshwater microbial communities from Lake Simoncouche, Canada to study carbon cycling - S_130626_EF_MetaG (SPAdes) (version 2) | ecosystem: Environmental > Aquatic > Freshwater > Lake ...
ATTGGTATTGACTTTGCGGCGGGTACAGGTGGCACTGCTACCAATGGCAATTACCCCGTAACTGTCACCAACGCAAACACTTTCACAATCACAGACATCAACTCTGGCAGTATTACTGCTGGCGCGGCTATGGCATACGCAAGTCGTTGGTTGATGACGTTTGATGCGGCGGCAGGAGACTACTTCAACAACGCGCCGTTTATTCCTGAAGATGGGGTGTTGGCGGTTAACGGTGTCTATGCTCAAATGAGCAACGTAGTAGCTGTGAACATTTTTTATGGCTGAAGTCAAACAAGCAACTCTCAGTGGTCGCAAGCTGTTCATAGGTATCCCTGCCTATGACGGCAAGCTCAATATCAAGACCGCATACGGTCTGGCTCAACTGATGCCAGAAGCGATGCGCCTTGGTGTGGCTGTGACCCTCTCGGATATTTCAAATTGCTCACTGATCACGTTGGCGCGTAACGCGCTTGTGAACGAGTTTTTGAAGACCGACTGCACAGAGTTGCTGTTCATTGATGCCGATGTAATCGTGACCCCTGACGACATCCTTCGCTTGATGGCACAGGGCGGCACACAAGACATCTCCGCTGGCGCGTACCCGCGCCGTGCGCGAGACAAAAGATTTTTCACTGACCTGTACTGGGATGAGAACGCGAACCTTGAGTTCGTTGGCTCTCTCTTGCGTGTGAAGCGTGTGGGTACAGGTTTTATGTTGATTCAACGCCACGTTATCGAGAAGATGATTGAGGCACATCCCGAGTGGGAATACGCAAACGCAGATGGAGCAAAGCTCCACGCTTTGTTTGATTTCGGTATCGTGAATGGGCAGTATGTTGGTGAGGACTACTTGTTCTGTGATCGTGCCACGCAACTCGGATTCAAGGTCTACATTGATGTGGACATTAGCTTGCCCCATGTGGGCACCGAAGCATTCACCAGTAACTTCCGTGAGGAAGTTGTTATGCCGCTGTTGGAGAACATCCATCAGTCGCGCTTGAAAGTTGCAAATGGCTAAGACACCAGCATGGACGAGAAAAGAAGGAAAGAACCCGAAGGGTGGGTTGAACGCCAAAGGCCGAGCCTCTGCGAAAAAGCAAGGCATGAATTTGAAACCGCCCCAGCCCGAAGGAGGCTCCCGGCGAGACTCTTTCTGTGCGAGGATGGAAGGGATGAAAAAGAAGTTGACATCCCCAAAGACCGCCAAAGACCCCAATTCGAGGATTAACAAATCGCTGAAGGCGTGGAAATGTTAGATTTAAACACCGCATGGTCAGCAATCTTATCCTTAGTGATTGGATTGCTTGGCTACATGATGAACGAAAAGTTTAGAGAGCTTGCTCGCATAAGCATCCTCTTAAACAAAACACGCGAGGAGGTTGCCCGTGATAACGTCACTCAAGCAGAAGTGGATCGGATTACGAACCACATTGACCAACGCTTTAACAAACTTGAAGCAAAAATTGACCAACTTATTCAGGCGGGGCGATGATGCCCAGCACAAGTAAGAAGCAACACAATTTCATGGCGGCTGTGGCTAACAACCCAAAGTTTGCTAAGAAAGTAGGAGTCCCACAGTCCGTGGGAAAAGACTTTAACGAGGCCGACAAAGGCCGCAAATTTTCAAAAGGTGGTGATATGGCTTCCAAAATGAATCCCGGGTTTATGGCAATGATGGCTAAGAAAAAAGCCGAAGCTAAACCAGCAGGTAAAAAAGCAATGCCCATGAAGGCAACTGGCGCAACCAAGAAGATGATGGGTGGCGGCATGGCTTACGCTAAAGGCGGCTCTGCTTCTGCTCGTGCTGATGGTGTTGCTACAAGAGGCAAGACCAAAGGCAAGATGCTCAACAAAGGCGGCATGGCCTGCTAATTGGAGACTACTAATGGCTAAAAAACTCAGCGCATTTGAACAAGCCTTTGCCGATGCCCGTAAAGCTGGCGACAAAGAGTTTGAGTTCAAAGGTAAAAAATTTAACACTCGTCTAGCTTCGGATGAGACTGCCTCTGTTGGCGGCAAGCCTAAGTTTGGCGAATACAAACCTCGTGACTCTGACGCTCGCAAGGGCGAAGAAATGACTTCTAAAAACTACAAGCCACGTGATAACTACGTGCGCAGTGGTCAGCAGTCTATGGACACAGAGACTGAGTTTGTGCCGCCCGATATGAGCGCATACAAACCTCGTCGTACCCCCGGCTCTTTGTCTGATGTGACCAAACCCGGTACAGGTACAAACTACGAGAACACTGACACTTCAGATATGTCGTTCAAGCGCGGCGGTTCTGTGGCTTCTGCCTCTCGCCGTGGTGATGGTTGCGCCCAACGTGGCAAGACCAAAGGCCGTTTAATCTAAGGAGCCAACATGCCTAAACTAAAAGACCTCGCACTTCCTGAAATGGTTCCTGCCGCCGCCGCAAAAGCAGGGCGTCGCAAGATGATGGCGATGGAGATGGAAGATGCTATGAACGCAGAAAATATGCGCAACTACAAGCCTCGCCGTCCTGAGATGACTCTGGATGATGTGGTGACTCCTGAGACTCGCATGAAACGCGCCGCAATGATGCAGGATGCAAAAGATCAAATGATGCAACCCAAGATTGATGCCGCTTACGAAGCCTCACGCACTACCCCCTACAAAAAAGGTGGTTCAGTAGGTTCTGCTTCTTCACGCGCTGACGGTATTGCCCAACGTGGCAAAACACGTGGCACTATGGTTATGTGTGGCGGCGGCTACATGAAGGGCAAGTAATGAGAGCCAGTCGCGGCATGGGTGCCATCAATCCTGACAAGATACCCAAGGGCGTGAAAAAACCACGCCGGGATAACACCGACTTCATGGAAGACGGTACGATGCACCCGCGCCGTGACAACACTGACTTTACAGAGTACGCCGCAGGTGGCTCCGTAAACTCTGCGGGTAACTACACCAAGCCATCGCTTCGCAAGAAGATTGTGTCGCAGGTGAAAGCCGCCGCGACACATGGCACCAAAGCAGGTCAGTGGTCTGCTCGTAAAGCTCAGTTGGTTGCCAAGAAGTACAAGGCCGCTGGTGGTGGGTACAAGGACTGACATGAAAGCACCGCAACAATCCCTGAAAGACTGGGGCGACCAGAAGTGGCGCACCAAGTCTGGCAAACCGTCGTCAAAGACGGGGGAGCGGTATTTGCCTGAGAAGGCTATCAAGTCCCTGACCTCTTCGGAGTATGCCGCTACAACCCGCGCCAAACGTGCGGGTAAGGCTCAAGGTAAACAGTTTGTGGCCCAGCCCAAAGCAATTGCAAAGAAAACAGCGGGGTATCGTTAAATGACGACCACAGGTGTAGCCAACTTTGACATGAACTTCACGGAGATCGCTGAAGAAGCGTACGAACGTGCAGGTCGTGAGATGCGCTCGGGCTATGACTTGCGCACAGCGCGTCGATCTATGAACTTGCTCACGATTGAGTGGGCAAACCGTGGCATCAACATGTGGACGATTGAGCCGGGCACATTCAACCTTGTGCAAGGTCAGTTCTGTTATCCCATTCCAGTGGACACCATCGACTTGATTGAGCACCAGATTCGCACACAAGCTAACCAGCAGTCGAATCAGGCCGACCTCACCATAACACGTATCAGTGTGTCCACCTACGCCACAATCCCCAACAAGTTGACACAAGCACGGCCTATTCAGGTCATGGTGCAACGTCTGTCGGGGCAAGAGTCAATTACCTCTACGTTGGCAACTTCAATCACCGCAACGGACACGACCATCACGTTGGCTAACGCCACGGGTCTTCCTGCGTTTGGATTCATCAAGATTGACAACGAGTACATCAACTACTCGTACATCACAGGCAACACCCTGTACAACTGCTTCCGTGCACAGAACAACTCTACTGCCGCCGCGCATACTGCCGCCGCTAACGTGTATTGGGCTGATCTACCTGCGGTGACTGTGTGGCCTGTTCCTGATCAAGGTACTGTGTCAACACCGTACTATCAGTTCTCGTATTTCCGCATGCGCCGAGTTCAGAACGCTGGCTCGGGTGTGCAGACTCCTGACTTGAATTTCCGCTTCCTCAATTGTTTGGTGGCGGGGCTTGCGTACTACGTGGCGATGAAGTTGCCTGAGTCCGCAGGTCGCTTAGAGATGCTCCAAGCCGTGTATGAGCAACAGTTTGCTCTTGCCGCTGGTGAAGACCGTGAGAAGGCACCGGATCGTTTTGTGCCTCGCCAATACTTCATTGGTGGCTGATCATGGGAAATAGGTTTGCATCAGGTAAGAAAGCGATTGCCGAGTGTGATCGCTGTGGCTTTCGTTTTAAGCTCAAAGACCTGACCAAGCTGATCATCAAGACCAAGCAGGTCACGATCAAGGTGTGTCCCGAGTGTTGGGAACCTGATCAACCGCAGTTGCAGTTGGGTATGTACCCAGTGGACGATCCGCAAGCGTTGCGCGAACCACGTCCCGATTTGAGTTACACGCAGTCGGGCTACACCGGACTGCAATTGCTTCCTGACTCCACCACTGACCAAGATGGTGATGGAGTACCGGGCGAAGGTAGCCGTGTGTTTCAGTGGGGTTGGAACCCTGTTGGTGGTTCGCGGTTAAATGATGATGGTCTGACACCAAACTACTTGGTATCAGTGTCACAAGTTGGTACAGTAACGATTGTCACGACATAAGGAGCTAGACATGGACAAGAAAGAAGTCAAGAAAATCGCTGACACCGAAGTGAAGGCGCACGAAAAGCGCATGCACAAAGGTGCGGCTAAGTTCGCCAAGGGCGGCGTTACCTCTTCCAATATGAAGAAGTACGGTCGCAACCTTGCACGAGCTATGAACCAGAAATCTACCTCGCGTGGAGGCTAATCATGGCTAAGTTCAGCAAAAAGTTAATGGGTAAAGAAGTTGGCGATGCCAAAGTCTATGCTACCCCACACACGATGGATGGCAAAGAGGTGAAAGCCTCTACCAATCCCGGTAAAGGCCCGAACCACAGCAAGCTCGACACGCTTGACATGGGCGTGGGCGGATACAGCAAATCTGGTGGCGAGAAGCCAACCAAGACCAGCGGTATCAAGATTCGCGGAACAGGCGCGGCTACCAAAGGCGTGATGGCCCGAGGCCCAATGGCGTGAGGTTAATATGACGTACACCGAACTCGTTACGTTTGTGTCCGACATCTGTGAGAACACGTTTCCCACAGTTGACATGGACATGTTCATCAAGCAAGCAGAACAGAAAATTTACAACACTGTTCAGATTGCAAACTTGCGCAAGAACGTGACTGGATTGACGACTGCTAACAACAAGTACTTGTCTGCTCCTAACGACTTCTTGTCGGTGTACTCCATTGCAATCTACCCGTTGACAGGCCCAAACGCCAACGAGTACACCTACTTGCTCAACAAGGATGTGAACTTCATTCGTGAAGCGTATCCCAAGGCCACTGACACGGGGCAACCCGCGCACTACGCCATCTTTGGCCCCAACTCTGCACTGCCTAATGAACTCACGTTCATCCTTGGCCCCACACCGGACGTGCAGTATGGCACCGAGCTTCACTACTACTATTACCCCGAGTCCATTGTCACCGCTAATACAACTTGGCTTGGCGATAATTTCGATTCCGCGCTCCTCAACGGCACGTTGATTGAGGCGATTCGTTACATGAAGGGTGAAGCCGACATGGTTGCGCTTTATCAGGGCATGTATGACCGTGCGATGGTTCAGTTGAAACAGTTGGGCGATGGTAAGCAACGTCAGGATATGTATCGTGACGGTCAAGTTCGTGTACAGGTGGTCTGATGTCCATTCAACAAACACTCACCACCAGCTTCAAGCAACAGATTCTGCAAGCAGAGCAGAACATTGCAACGGACACGCTCAAGCTGGCACTGTACACAGGTCTTGCTACGCTTGGCCCTAGCACTACCGTGTACGACACTTCGTATGAAGTTGTTGGTACGGGTTACGTCGCAGGTGGAAACGTCCTCACAGGCGTGACGATCAGCACGTCTGCCAATGGCATCGTGTACGTGGACTTCAATAATTCCGTCTGGAATCCGGCGGCGTTCACGTGCCGAGGTGCTTTAATTTACAACGCAAGCAAGGCCAACAAGTCTGTTGCTGTGTTGGACTTTGGGGCAGATAAAACTTGCCAAACCTCGTTCACAGTGCAAATGCCTGAGAACACATCCACATCTGCGCTGTTGCGCTTTAATTAAGGAGTCAACTATGTTGAACGTCAAAGCATCTTCTCAAGACACCATTGGTGCAATGCTGACCCGCGCCGCAAGCGCCGATGGTCACGCCCAAGCTGGCGGTGTATTCTCAATCGAGTGCCGCGACTCTGAGGGTAACCTCAAGTGGTCTGAAGCACTGCACAACCTCGTGGTGAACGTGGGTCTGCAAGACATGAACGCTAAGTACTTTTCTGGTAGTTCTTACACCGCCACTTGGTACATTGGTCTGTATGGCGCTGGTGCATCTAACACACCTGCCGCATCAGACACCATGTCTTCACACGCTGGCTGGACTGAAATTGTCCCATACAGCAACGCTACACGCCCCGCATGCACGTTTGGTACAGCTTCCACTGCTGATCCATCGGTGATTACTAACTCTGCTTCCCCTGCGGCGTTTACCATCAACGCAACTGCCACTGTTGGCGGCGCGTTCTTGACCAGTAATAACACCAAGAGTGGCACGACAGGTACCCTGTTCTCCGCTTCTGACTTTGCCGCCCCCGGTGACCGTGTGGTTGCCTCTGGTGATACATTGAACGTGACCTACACGTTCAGCCTCGACGCCGCATAAGGAGACACACATGGCTACTACTTTCAAAAAAGGTGAAGTTGTAAAGCTCTCCGCTGTTGTGCCACAAGGCCCAGTGATCGCCCTGCGCATGGATGAGAACGGTGTCGTTCAATATCTGGTGGAGTGGAAAGACGCTGACAACGTGGCGCATCAACGCTGGTTCGACGAAGACCAATTAACCGGAGCCTGATATGGCTGAAGGCGGCTGGGGTTCCGGTACATGGGGTGAAGCGGCTTGGGGAGGTTCGGTCTATGATCGCGCCTTCTCGGACACAGCCACGACCTCAGATACGGAAGCAGTCGCTGGAAGCGTATTCAATAGCGCAATTGTTGAGATTGGTGAAGGCATAGATTTTGTAGCACCGTTCCACAACTACTTTTCAGGTGTTGAAGAAGCCGCCGCAATAGGAGATGCCTTATCGGTGGGGGCAAGCACACTGAATGTGTCCATGAGTGAGGCGGCTACGGCGGCGGATGCAGATTCTGCGCAACAAGTGTTTGCAACTGCGGTAGACGAAACCATACAGGCGTATGCCTTCTTTCCCTTGGCGGCGCAGACATTTGCTACCGCAGTATCTGAAACTGCCACAGGCGCAGACGCACTCGCTTCTAACTTTGCGTTCTTTGCAAACGCCAACGAAACGGCAACTGCTTCAGAAACAAACGTAGCCCAGCAGATTTTTGAGACTGCGGTAAGTGAAAGCGCCACAGGCACAGACACAATGTCTGTCAAGCACACCCTTGAAACCTCGGTTTCTGAGGGTGCCACGGCTTCGGAGATAGATGTAGTATCGGCCTCGATCTTCTACGCATCTTTAACAGAAAATGCCACGATTGCAGACGTTCTTACCGCCCGGTTCCTTTGGGAACCAATTGATGACAACCAAGACGCAAACTGGCAAAATATCAATGATGCGCAAACCCAAAGTTGGACTCCTGTCCAGACAGTCTAATAAGGAAAACACATGACGACAGCATATACCTCCCTCCTTGGTCTGGCCCTTCCAGTCACGGGTGAACTGTCTGGTACTTGGGGTGACACGGTAAACACCGCCATCACTTCTTTGCTGGACACCGCCATTGCAGGTACGACCAGCATCACGACCGATGCAGACATCACGTTGACGACCACCACAGGTGCGTCCAACCAAGCGCGGCAAGCGATCATTCTTTGGAACCCAGCCTCGGGTACTGTGACCCGTAACATCACTGCCCCTGCACAGTCCAAGATGTATACGGTGATTAACGCCTCTGGCGGCACACAGTCTATTGTGATCCGTGGCGCTGGCCCGACCACAGGCGTGACCGTGCTCAAGGGTGAGTCTGCTTTGGTGGCATGGAATGGTTCTGACTTTGTAAAGGTCAGTACAGTTGGTGGCTCTGGGACATTTATTGACCTCACTGTCACGGGCAATACCATCCTTGGTGACGCCGCCGCTGACACCCTGACTGTCAATGCAACCAGCACATTCGCCGCCCCCGTGAGTTTTCAAGGATTGGTAAGACTGCCTTCCACAGGTCGTTCTGCCGCCGCCGCGCTTACGCCTACGGCTCCTGCGTTCTTGTATGGTGTGGCATCAACCTACACTGACACTGCCTCGTCCGGTACGCTGGCACCTGTGGGCGCGTTTTATGCGCTGTCGCAACCCACGCTGTCCACAAGCAACGTAACCACATACACAACTGCCGCAACCCTGTATATTGCCAACGCTCCTGCGGCGGCTGGTAGTGCAACTATTACCAACCCATACTCTTTGTATGTTGCCGCTGGTAATAGCTTGTTTGCAGGTAAGTTGTACGTTGCTGATACCACTGACTCCACCAGCTTGATCACAGGGTCAGTTCAAACGCTTGGTGGCATGGCGGTGACAAAATCAATTGTCACAGGGGGAACGCTGGTCGTTAGTGGTGTAGGTCAAGCCGCAATTTTTAACAATACGACTGGAACATATTCAACTTACCAATACAACGGAACCTCTGTCGGTGATATTGGAACAGGTAGTCAAGTTGTTTCTGCCGGAGCAACACTTGATTTTGGTCTGAACGTTCGTAGTGCCACAGGCAAAATCATTTTTGGTGTTAACTCAGCCCAGAAGTCTTACATGTACTCTGGCGGCGACTTCAACATGAACTCTGTTCGTGTTGGCCTTGGCGCGGCGGCTGTGGCAACCAACACAGTTGTTGGTTTAAATTCGTTAGACAACGCCTCAACGACTGGCGGCTACAACCTTGCAGTAGGCACGCTCTCTGGTCGCGTCATTACAAGCGGCAATGAAAACGTCGCTATTGGCTCGACTGTTTTAGCGGCTTTAACAACAGGTATTCGCAACACCGCCGTGGGCAACAACGCCTTGCAAGCCAACGTAGGCGGAAGCTATAACGTCGCGGTTGGTATGACGGCTGGCGTTGCAAATACAGGTAGCGGCAACGTATTTGTTGGCTATGCGGCAAGCGGCACAGGCACGTCAAACAGCATTACTGGTATGGTTGCAGTGGGCTACCAAGCCTTGTATGGCAACACTGGGTATAGCAATCAAACGGCTGTGGGCTACGAAGCCTTATACACAGGTGGTGGCGGTAACGAAACTGCTATTGGGTATCGTGCTACATATACTGCAAACAACACTGGCGGTGTGAATACTTCTGTTGGTTATGAGGCAATGAATCGACCCCTTACGCCTGTCCGTAACGTGGCTGTTGGTTATCGCGCCATGTATGGAGCAGTAGGTTCTACCCCTATCGATAGCGTGGCTGTTGGTAATGAAACATTGCTTGCTGTGACAACTGGTGGAACCAACGTTGCGGTCGGTTTTCAAGTTCTTAAAGGCAATACTTCAGGTTCTAGCAATACAGCGGTTGGTTATCAGGCTTTGTCCACTACCACCACATCATCAGGCAATACGGCTGTTGGCTATCAAGCCGCATACCTATCTACTGGCTCTTTTATTGATGCTTTTGGTAATGGAGCACTTAGCGCCAACTCTACTGGTAATGGTAACTCCGCTTTTGGTCGCGCTGTTCTTTCTGTAAACGAAACAGGCTCAGAGAACGCCGCCTTTGGCACTGCTTATGGCGTGTATGCCGCACTGCGTTTTAACGTTAGCGGCTCCTACAATGCCGCGTTTGGTGCTGGTGCTTTAGCAAACAACATCTCAGCATCTAACAACACGGCTGTTGGTTATCGGGCGGGATATACGTCCACGACGGGTACATTAAACGTCTATGTTGGTGGCGATGCTGGAAAACTTTCTACTGGTTCATATAATACTTTTATGGGGCAGGGTGCAGGTCAAAACACCACGACTGCAACAAGCCTTGTGATTATTGGACAAGGCGCTGGTTCAAACGTAACCACAGGAACGTACAACGTCTACATTGGTGAGGCGGCAGGCGTTGGGGCAACAGCCTCAACAAACAACACAGGCTCTTACAACGTGGGCGTTGGTGGCGTTAGTATGTATGCCACTACAACTGGGTCATACAACACGGCTGTTGGGCATGAAGCACAGCGGTTACTCACCACTGGAACTTATAACTCTGCGCTGGGTTTTAACGCTCTTTACAACAATACAAGCGGAGCCAATAACTCTGCGGTTGGAACTAACGCGCTTGTTGGAAACCTATCGGGCGCTAATAATACCGCCATTGGTTATCAAGCAGGTTTTAGTAATCAAACTACAAACAGCAATATTTTTGTTGGTATGAATTCAGGGTATACCCATCAGACAGGTCAGCAAAGTGTCTATGTTGGTTACTACACTGGGTACTATCGGAATGGCGCTACTGGTCAAAATACCTTTTTAGGATCATATGCTGGTCATGGTGTAAGTGGTTCATCCACTGGAAATACCAATACGTTTGTTGGCTATACATCTGGTTACAACATGACCACTGGTTCCAATAACACTATTCTTGGCTCTTTTGACGGCAACCAAGGTAGCCTAGACATTCGCACATCAAGCAACAACATTGTGTTGTCGGATGGCTCTGGTAACCCCCAGTTCTACATTCGTTACGGCGATTCCAGCACCACTGCTTATCGTCTTCGTACCGACTTCCACGGGTTTGGGCGCCTTTACAGTGGAGGAACGCTTGCCTCTGCTGGCACTCTTGTTTTGAACGTCAACGGAACAGGTAACGACGGCTCTATTGGAACTATGGGTGTGTTGACGCGCTGGACTTCTGTCGATGGCGGTGACTCTGTGGCTCTTTACACAATTGCTCACGGTAATACTTACAACACTTACACGCTTATCACAAAAAGTGAAGTGAACAGCATCACGATTACTGAATCTTCTGGCTCAATTACTATCGTCAACGGTTCTGCTAACCAAATCTCGTATCAGTTTGTCTACACAGTCTTCAGCACGGGTGAACTGATCCGCGCTCAAATTTAAGGAAAAAACATGACTGCACGTTTTTCAAAAATGCTGGCAAAGTTGCCGCAGTTCCAAAACCTTCACAAGGTTGAGGTAGGGGTAACCCCAACATCTCAAGCTGAGATGGAGCAACACGTTCGCGTGTACGAGCGTGGCCCTGAAGGAGAAGTGCTTGTACCCCCGCACGCTTGGGGCTTCACATACTCTGATGTTGCGGCAAAAGACTCTGAAGTTAAAGCGGAAGCACTGGCTCAATTGCGTGAGAAGCGCAACGCCCTGCTTGCCGAGACGGATAAAATCACCATGATGTGCTACTCCCGTGGTATCCCAGTCCCCGCTGATTGGTCAGCGTACCAGCAAGAACTGCGTGATCTACCCGCAAACTCATCTCCTGACTTTGCTGACAACGGCTCCTTGACTGGCGTCACTTGGCCTACTCAACCTACAACCAAACCGTAAGGAATAATCATGACCACATTTACAACCCGCATCACGGCTATGTACACTCTGCAACAGCCAGACCCTGACTATGTAGTGAACGCCCTCTGGGAAGTCACTGGCGTAGATGGCATTAACACCGCCTCCATCGGTGGTAACACTACGTTCAACTCTGCTGACCAAGAGGGTGCATTTATCCCCTACGCCAGCCTGACAGAAGCCACCGTCATTGGTTGGATTCCTGCCAACCAGATTGCAAGCGCACAAGCCTGTGTGCAAGGTCAGATTGACAGCATGATTACCCCACCTGTTAGTCCTGAAAATACACCTTTGCCTTGGGCACCTGCGGCATAATGTTTATGGGGTTACGCCACTGCCCCATTTCAGTGGCATCGGAGAATGAAAAATGAACGACCAAAAAATTGCACTGACCCTCCCTCTGTTGAACGCTGTTCTTCAGTATCTGGGTACTAAGCCTTACCAAGAAACTGCACAATTGATCCAAGCAATCCAAGAGCAAGCCATCCCCCAGATGCCCGTCCCTGCTTCTGCACAGGCTCCAACTGACGTTGTTTCTGCGGAGTAAAGATGTTTGCGTTTGAAGATGTCACCAAAACCGTAGGCGCAGTTACCGCAGTCATAGCAATGACTGGTGGTGGATATACGCTTGTGGAGAAGTTTGGCGTCTTCAAAAAAGACATCTTGGAGTGGGCACCTGAACATTTTCAAATCAGTGATGCCCCCTCCAGCGGTGAATTTCGGGTCGTAGTGGCTCGTAAAAAGAACCGTGATGACTGTGAGGTCACGGGCTTCAAACTTGAAGTCCGTGATTCCGATCTTGTGGTGCATAAGGCATCTCCCAGCATTGCCACATTCTCTGGCCCTGCATCTCCAGAAGTGGATAAGTTCGGGTATAAGTTTACGATTGAACCCAGCGGCAAAGTAGCAGATGGCCCCGCCACGTTGATGGCGCACATCAAGTACAAGTGCCCCGAAGGTGAAGTTGTCATCAACTACCCTAGACATAAGAATCTGGGCTTTAACATTACGAAGGGGTGAAGACACCATGATTCCAATCGTTGCATCCCTACTCGGTACATTGGCTCAGAACGGTCTGGGCCTTTTGTCTTCTGCGATTCAAGCAAAGGGCAAAGAAGTTGTTGAGAACGCTCTTGGCGTGAAGATTTCCGACAACCCATCTGATGCTGAAGTCAGCAAACTGCGCCAGCTTCAGTTTGACCATGAAGAACGCTTGCTTGAACTCGGTATTGAGAAAGCTCGTATCGAGCAAGAAGAACTTCAAGCATTGCTCAAGGCGCAAGCCAATCAAGAAGATAACGTCAGCAAACGCTGGCAAGCAGACATGGCTTCTGATTCATGGCTGTCTAAGAACGTGCGTCCCGGAACCCTTGTATACCTCCTGACAGCATATTTGATCTTTGCCCTGCTTGACGGCTACGGGTACAAGATAAGTGAGTCCTACGTCAACCTGCTGGGTCAGTGGGGCATGCTGGTGATGACCGCCTACTTCGGTGGTCGCACCGTTGAGAAGGTCATGGAGATGCGCAGAAAGGACAAAGAATGAGCCTTAGTCAAGAACAAGCCGCATTCCTACTGGATGCTTGCGCCCTCATCAAATACGCCACTGAGCAAGGGTTCATGGTCACTGGGGGCGAATTAGCCCGTACCCCCGAGCAACAGGCTCTGCACGTCAAGGCGGGTCGCTCCAAAACTATGAACTCCATTCACCTCAAAAGATGTGCTGTTGACTTGAACTTCTTCAAGGATGGGCAGATAATCTGGGACAAGGGCGTTCTGGCTCCGCTCGGTACATATTGGGAGTCTTTACACCCAAAAAACCGCTGGGGAGGTAACTTCAAATCTTTGGTAGATTGCCCGCACTTTGAACGCAACGTGGGGTAAATCGTGCCATTAAAAAAGATTGTCCTCAAACCCGGTGTTAACCGCGAGAACACCCGATACACCAACGAAAACGGTTGGTACGACTCGGACAAGGTGCGTTTTCGCCAAGGCACGCCCGAGAAAATCGGTGGCTGGGTGCGGGTATCTGCCAACACGTTTTTGGGAACCTGCCGTTCCTTGTGGACGTGGGTGACGCTTGGCTCTGAGAAGCTCATCGGTGTTGGCACCAATCTCAAGTTCTACATCTCAAGCGGTGGTCAATACTTTGACTCAACCCCATACGACTTTGTGCATGCACTGGGTGCCAACCCCTTCACAACAGATACCACGACCAACACCACAATTGGTGGTGTAGCGTACACAACCGTGCGCGTGGCTGATGCCACAGGTGGCTATGCGGTTGACAACTACGTTGACTTCTACAACGCCCCCACAGTTCGCGGTGTTGTGCTCACAGGTAGTTTTGTTATCACGTCAATTGGCTCTGGTGGCACTGCGGGTACGTTCACCATGCTTGTTCCGGGCACGGCATCGTCTTCTGGCACAGGTGGTGGTACAGGTGTGTACGCTTTTTTCGAGATTGACTCTGGCCCTGAATACGCCGTCCCGCTCACTGGTTGGGGCGCTGGCCCTTGGGGTTCGGGTACGTGGGGTGTGGGTGTCACGGGCACTGACCCTGTACGTTTGTGGAGTCAGTCCAACTTTGGTGAAGACTTGATCTTCGGCCCTCGCGGGGGCGGCATCTATTACTGGGATGCCACAACAGGTTACCGCACGACCACAGTCACGATCACAATTGCAAGCCCCGGTGTGGTGACGTTCGTTACTGCAATTCCTAACAACACCGCTATTCAGCTTTTGACCACAGGCGCACTGCCGACTGGTCTGGTTCCGGGCACTGTGTACTACGTAGTAAACGCATCAGGCAACACCTGCAATCTTGCGGCAACCGCAGGAGGTGCGGCTATTGTGACCACAGGCACTCAGTCTGGTACGCACTACTTGTCAACTCGCGGTATCGCCGTAAGTAGCCTTGCGTACGCCACTGATGTACCGATCAAGCAGAACTACATCATCATCTCGGACATCAACCGATTTGTGTTTTGTATGGGGTGTACTGAGTATGGTTCCTCGACGTTCAACCCCATGCTGATTCGATGGGCTGACCAAGAGTCTGTAACGGACTGGACGCCAAGTGCCACAAACCAAGCTGGCTTTTTGCAACTCTCACACGGCTCACAGATTGTGACTGCGCTCCAATCTCGCCAAGAGATTTTGGTGTGGACAGATTCAACCCTGTACTCGTTGCAGTACGTGGGTGCCCCAGTGGTTTGGAAGGGTGACCTCGTTGGTGACAACATCTCTATCGCTGGTGAGAACGCCGCCGCATACGCTAACGGTGTGTCTTACTGGATGGGTGTAGACAAGTTCTACAAGTACGACGGGCGCACGCAGACCCTGCGTTGTGACTTACGCCAATACATCTTTAACGACATCAATACTTCGCAGTTCGACCAAGTGTATGCGGGTACAAACGAGGGCTTCAACGAAGTCTGGTGGTTCTACTGCTCGGCGGATTCTGAGCAGATCGACCGCTATGTGATCTACAACTACCTTGAAGACATTTGGTATTACGGCAACATGGCACGCACTGCGTGGCTGGACTCTGGCTTATCCACTACGCCGATTGCCGCTACGTACCTCAACAACTTGGTGAACCACGAGACTGGCTACGACGATGACGCATCGGGTACGACTGCGCCGATTGAGGCGTCAATCACCTCCGCGCAGTTTGACATTGATGATGGTGACAAGTTCATGTTCATCTATCGCATGTTGCCCGACGTGACGTTTCGTAACTCGACCGCCGCAAGTCCTTCGATCACCATGACGCTGTACCCGTTGCAAAACTCTGGCTCGGGTTATAACGACCCCTCATCTGTGGGTGGCTCTAACTATGCTGGCATCACCCGCACCGCTACGGTTCCTGTTGAGGAATTTACTGGGCAGGTGTTTGTACGTATTCGTGGTCGTCAGTTGGCAATTAAAGTGTCTTCGGATGCGTTGGGTGTTGCATGGCAACTTGGCTCTCCCCGTCTTGACATCAAGCCTGATGGTCGCCGAGGTAACTCGTGAGCCGCAACCTGCTCAACCAAGTAGCCCCGCCAGCACTGCCACTGGCGCGGGATCAGTACGACCGCCCGTACCAAGATCAACTTAACAACGTCTTGCGGCTGTATTTTGTACAGTTAAACGCCGCCGTTAACATATTGCAAGTGCCCCCTGTGTATCTCGTAGCAGACCTACCGAGTGCGGTAGATGCGGGGGTAGGAGCAAGGTCATTCGTAACTGATGCAACTGGCCCCACGTTTGGGGCCACAGTCGTTGGAGGGGGCGCTGTCAAAGTGCCCGTGTACTCGGACGGCACAAACTGGAAAGTAGGCTGATATGGCAGAACAAGAAAAACCAATGGACGCGCAAGAGCAACAGCAAATCGTTCAGATTGCGCTGGACTATTTCAAAAAAGAAACAGGTTCAGACGAGAAAGCTCAAGAGCGGTTGGGGCAACTTGCCGCCATCGTAAAAGATGAGGGTGCCAAACTTGTGCACCTTGGAAACGTGTTGTTCCTCATCATGGTTCGCGGTAAAGGAATTGTTGAGATTCACACAATTGGCACCGAAGCCCAGCCACGCATGTTAGCTGATGATTTCAAAAAACTTGCGGACTACCTCAAGAAGATTGATGTCAAGACCGCTTACACCTACACACCAGATAACAGGTATGGACGCCTTGCGCAAATGACGGGTCTTCCTGTGAAGACGTTCAAGATTGAGGTCAAGGGTAAGCCCATGACCGCCTACGTGATGGAGTTCTAATATGCCAGCCGCCGCACTAATCATTGGCGTTATCGCCGTCGAAACCGGAGTAGCCGCCGTAATTGGTAGCGCAATTGTTGGCACGCTCACAACCGCAACTGTCTCAACCGCAGTTGCTACTGCAATTGGCTCGGGTGTCATCTCGGCTGGTCTATCAGTAGCACAAGGTGCGACCGTTTCGCAAGCACTTAAAGGGGCAATCGTAGGAGGCGTTACCTCGTATATTGGTGCGTCTATTGCTGGAGAAGTTACCAAGTCTATTACCACCGCCGCCACTGAAGCCGGATACACCTCAATTGCAGGAAGTATCGGTAAAGTTGCTGGTGCTATGGCTGGTGGTGGCTCTCAGGCCGCACTGGGTGCAGTGATCAGTGGTAAGGGCGACCCAATCAAGGCGTTGATTACTGGTGGTCTGACCGCTGGTTTGACCTCTGGCGCAATGATAGGTGTTAACGAGGTCACTTCAAAAATTCCCGGCTTCAACGACCTAGCAAAAGATTACGGCGCGGCAGGTGCCGCTACGCAACGCGCAGTGAACGCAGGTTTAGCCGCTGGTGTTTTAGGTAAAGACACCGATAAAGCGGTCGTCAATTCTGTGCTGAAGAGTATGCTCAGTACAGGTGCCGATTACGTCAAGACAGGTCTTAAAGACGGTAGCGAGGCGCTACAAACCGCTTACAACAACGCCATCAAAACAGGCGAAGCGTTAGACAGTAACGCCAAACGCCAAGATGAAATTGTCAAAGACTACAACAGTAGTGCAGAAGCTATTGAAGCAAAGCGTCAGGCAATCCAAAATAACCTCGACAAATATAACGAAGCAAAGCAGTTATATGACGAGGGGAGTGGGGGCGTAGAGGAAGTCAACAAATACGCCAAGCTCGTAAATGACGCAATTCCCGGATACGAGGAAGAACGCGCTACTGTTGAAGCAAAACTTGGCACCTTGTCCACTGAATTGGACACACTGAAAACTCAAATTCCTACGCTTGAGCAGACGCTGGCACAGCAAAAAGCTACGCTGGACACTTCAGTTGCTGACTTCCAAAAACAAGAAGAAGCCAACGCACAACACGTTGCCAAAGTGTTTAATGACACCGTAGCGGCTAAGACTGAAGTTGAGCAAACCCTTGGTGCGCCACTCACCCAAGAACAACTTGATGCGTTTGTTGCCACGGGCGACGTAAAAACCGCCGCCAGAGATTACATGGACATCAAGACGACCGACTTGGCAGAGGCTCAAGAAGCCGCGCTCAAAGAGGGCTACCGTTTTGATCCAAACGACCCCGAAATGGTTGCTCGGTTTACAGGCGTTAAGGATGAAGCCGAGACATTGGCGGCGGTGCGCTCGTTTGCTGATGCACGTGCTACCACGATGCAAGAAGCCACTGACTTGTACACTCAAGCGTACACCGACATCTATGGCCCTGATGCAGATGTGCCCCCACCTACTGAAGAAGACTTGTTGGCGTTCATGCCAAAAGTGCCGACTGATCTGTCCAACATTCCCGAAGGTTATCAGAGCGTAGCCGAAGATATTGTCAAGGGCCGTATCCAAGATCAGTTCTCACAGAACCTTGGGTTTGATGACTATGCCGACCGCACCGAAGCGCAAGCCGCACTTGGTGAAGCACGCCCCGATGCCGCCACTTGGCAAGAGTATGGTGCTACTTCCGGTATTGTGGGTACAGGCAACGAAGACATCTTCCAAACCAACGTCAAAGCAGGTGATAACGTAGCCGCGACTCGTAGCTTGACTCCAAACTATCAAGACGCAGATTTTGGGTTTGACCAGACTGACCAGTTTAACCCTGAAGATTTTGGACTGGCACAGACAGATCAGCCTACGGGCTATGACCTAGCACAGCAGGACACGTTTGACACAACTGCCGCTACTACGCCCGACTTTGGCGTTTCGCAAACTCAAGCTCAAACCACAGGAGATGACCAGTTTGGGTTTGAAACCATAGGCGATCCTGACTATTTGTTTGGTAGTCCTACTGTTTCCGACTTGGGTGTTGCCACTGGCTCTACCACAGGTCAAGCCGCCGAAGATACTGGCTTGGCTGACCTTGGACTAGGTACAACTACTGAGGGCACTCAGGGTGACTATGGCGTTGCGCAGACTGACACGATGCTGACAAACCCTGAGTTCGACCAGCAAGTAGCTGACTTTGATGCTCAAAAGTATCTGAGCACCCAGCCAAGTCAAGACGTTGGAGACATTGGGGTGCAGACAGCGGCGTACAGCCCGACGACCACCCTGACCGATGTGGGCGAGCCTACCGATGTAGGTCTTCGCAGTCTGCTTACTCAGCAAAAAGGCGGTACATCCGCTATGGCTGACGACACCACAGAAACGCCCACAACCCTTGCCGGACAAAATCTGGCAACCAATGAGGCACAACAAGATCAGACGCAACAGGCTGATACAAAAGTCGCCGACTCCACATTGACAACGGGTGCTCCAGCCGGGACAATCACAGAGAAGATATTGGGTGAAGGTGCGGATCAAGATGTACCCACAGACTCCCTCACTAGCAAGTACTTTGCCGAAGATAAGAAGGAGGACGAGGATGCCGATTCACTCAGTGCAACATCTCTTACAAGAGGGTTTAACTACACCTCGCCTCGCCCAACTAACGAAATTCTTAATGCTCCAAACGCAGACACCGATCAACTTGAATCGTTCCTCTCGCCTCTGCGCACCAACACTACGTCCTTAACTACTGGACAAAACACACCATTAACCAACGCCGCCACACAAGGAACTGCTATGGATGAAGATAATTTTGACTGGGACTCATGGGATCGTGCAGTCGAAGACTACGTGCAACAATACGATGCCTCCCGCGCTTCTCAAAGTGATTCTGACCCTGATGCAAATGGCGCAGTGGGGAGTAATTTGGTTCCTTTGGAAAATATGACATCCACAAGTGATAAGGTTAGCGGGGTAGATGTGAGTTTCCTTGACCGCTTGTCCCCCGAGGAGCGTGAGCGGTATCTTGCTACGCTAGACCCTGATTACGTTAGTCCGTTGGCAGGGCTTGCACCTCAAGACCTTGGTATCTCGCAACAAAATATTGACGAGTTCAATCAAAACTTTAATCCCGCAGGTGGCTTCAGCAGTGGCTATCAGACTGTTGGCACCAACCGAGTGATGATTCACGATGACGGTACGGCTTCCGTGTTTGACCCAACCACAGGTGGTTCGTCTTACCTCACCAAGGAACAAGTTGATGCGTTGGTTGCCAACGGCACCCTCAACAGCGCCGCTTCTGGCTATGTTGCCGCAACAGGTGGTACAGGTAATAGGCCCGGCGGCTCTGGCCCCGCTGGAGGTGGCGGTACAACCAAAACCACAGGTACAGGTACAAACACCAAGTCCACAGGTGACAAGATCATCGACAAGCTCGTTAACTACGCAACTTCTGACCGAGGACTTGCCACAATTGCTGGCGCGGTGCTTGGCCCATCTCTTGCCCCCAAAGGTATCAACCCGATGGGACTGCGTAGCCTTCAAGCTGGTTCGGGACAACAAATGGTTCAGACTGGTGCGAAAGGTACGGGCGGTAAAGGTGGCGTGAAGTATTTTGAAAAGAAAGCAGGTGGCGGTGCGATTGACGGCTACGCTAAAGGTGGTGGCCTCGGCTACCTTAAATCTGCACATGACGGTATGGCTGACCAGATCAATGCTACTATCGACAACAAGCGCCCTGCCAAGTTAAGCGGCGGCGAGTTTGTAATTCCTGCGGATGTGGTTTCGCATCTTGGCAACGGTAACTCTGAAGCAGGTGCCAAACAACTGTATGAGTTGATGTCACGTATTCGCAAAGAGCGCACGGGTACTCCCAAGCAAGCCAAGCAAGTCAATCCGAAGAAATATCTTCCACGATAAGGAGCAAGCATGGCAACTATTGCAACAGGATCGGTTGAGAATACCGTATCAGACTGGGCGGCTCCGGTAGTAGGTGGCTTGATTGGTGCGGCGGTTGACACCGCTGGTCAAGATTACCAAGTTTATGGTGGCAACAAAGTCGCGGATACTTCTACCCTTCAGAACAGTGCGTTTACAGGTATCGGTGGTCTTGCGGCACCCCAAGCGGTGACCGATGCTACGACCAACTTGGGTAGCGTTTACAGCAAAGCGTCTACGCAACCTGCATATACAGGTGCAACGATTGGTAATCAATTCAATGCCCCGGCAGCGTACTCTCCTACTACACAAGGTAACACGTATGGTGGTGTTGGAGCATACTCACCAACTACGCAAGGCAATCAGTTCGGTGGTGTAGCTGACTTCCAAGCAGGTCAGTTCACGGCTGGGTTCAATGCGCCTCAAGCCTACACAGGTGGCACCTTCAATGCGGGTACTGTATCCGCTGGTCTTGGTGCACCCGGTAGTGTTGAAAGCTACATGAACCCCTACCTGCAAAACGTAGTGGATGTTCAAGCACGTGAGGCTCGTCGTCAAGCCGACATCCAGCGTGCCAACGATGCGAAGAAATTCCAAGGCGGTTTTGGCGGTGGTCGTCAGGCTTTGTACAACGCTGAGAGTGTGCGTAACGTCAACCAACAGATTGGTGACATCCAAGCCAAGGGTTCGCAAGCGGCCTATGACGCCGCGCTCAAGCAACGTCTGGCTGAAGCCGAGCAGTATCGCCTTGGACAAGAGTCCACTGCCAAGCTAGGTTTGGAAGCTCAAAAGTATGGTGAAGATTCTCGCCAGTTTGGTGCCAAGCAGGGGTTAGCTTCTGCGGAACTTGCCGCTAAGTATGGCATGGACGCACAGCGTTTAGGCGAAGAGTCTCGTCAGTTCGCCGCCAAGCAAGGCTTAACTGAAGCCGAGTTGCAAGCCAAGTATGGGCAGTCTGCCGCAGATGCGTCTGAAGCCTCACGTCAGTTTGCCGCCAAGCAAGGTCTCTCCAACGCCGAGTTGCAAGCTAAGTATGGTCTGGATGCCGCACGTCTGACTGAAGAGTCTCGTCAGTTTGGTGCCAAGCAGGGGCTGACCTCTGCTGACTTAGCCGCTAAGTACGGTCTGGAAGGTTTGAAAGAATCTGAGCAATCACGTCAGTTTGGTGCCAACCTCGGCCTCAAGTATCTGTCTGAAGCAAACCAAGCCGCAACCAACATGGGCAACATCGGTGTCAACAAAGCCAACTTTGACCTCAATCGTCTCAAGACAATGGCTGACATGGGCGCTACTCAACGTGCGATTGATCAAGAAGGTCTCACTTCTGATTACGCTGACTTTATTGCTCAACGCGATTGGGACAAGACTCAGCAGAAGTACCTCAAAGATATGTTGTCCGGTCTGCCAATGACCACGCAGAACCAGTACGGTGAGAAGCCTACAACGGCAGAGAGCATCGTCAGCGGTGGCTTAACCGCAGATGCTATTTATCGAAAACTGTACGGGGGGTAATAAACCATGAGCATTGGACAATCACTTGAAGACGTACGTAAAGATTTGAAGTTGATCCCAACTCCGAATCTGATGGAGTACAAGAAGAACCCCGGCAAGCAAGCAATTGACGGTATTCCTATGGACATGTTGGCAGGTCTTGAACTTAGCCGCCGTGCCCAACTGCAAACTGAGCAAACAGCTAAGAACGCACCGAACCCGCAACAGATGCCGACGGTGATAGATTCAGAAGCTCAGAAAGCAATGGGTCTCCAGTCGCTGATGCCGCAGGGTGCTCCTCAACAAGGTGCCGCTCCACAAGCACCTCAGTTTGCTTCGCAAGCACCTGCCCCACAGGGTATGCCCCAAGGTGCTCCACAAGGTGCTCCACAAGGTGCCCCACCACCTCAACAGATGGCGCAAGCCCCTGCACCGACTGGCGCTCAAATGCCGATGCAACCGACTCAGCAACAGCCCAAGAAACTTGCGGCTGGTGGTATTGTCACGCTCAAAGATATGCAGGATGCGCAAGACCAAGGCGGTATGACAGGTCTCTATGGTGGTGGACAACCCTTGCAGATGGGAACAGGTGCGGGTCAACCCTTAGAGATGATGGCAGGTGGTGGCATCGTTGCCTTCCGCAACAACGAAAATCAACCCGTTGATGCAGATATGCCAAGCTCTGATGAAGATTTAGTACTTGCGCAGAACACTGGCGCGGCTTTCGGTATTTACCCTAATGCGGGAGTACGCCGCGCACCTCCCCGTGCAAAAGATACTTCGACTGAAGAACAGCGCAGTGGTATGGAAGCCTACCGCCCTCGTCGCCCCACTGCCTCACAGCAGTTGGAGTACGACCGCCAAGCGGCTATGGCAGAAGTTAATGCTTCATCCGACACTCCTCGTAGCTTACCTATTACGGATGTTGAAGACCCATACGCCAAGCTAATGAAGCAGATCATCGCCCAACAAGGTAAGACTACGGGTGGTGGCGGTGGTGGAGTCAATTCCAAACAGTTGCTTGCGGATTTCCGTAAGGAACTTGAGCCATACATGAAGCAGTCTGATGCTGAGAAAAACACCATCGAAGCCTATGGTGCGTTGGCAAACGCCACAAAGAACGCACAGTCCCCTTACTTGAGTCCCGAGCAACGTCGTGATCAAGAAAAAGCTCGCCGTGCCGAGTTGGATGCTGAGATTGCTCCGTTCCGTCAACAGCAAGAAGCCATCCTTGCCAACCAAGAAAAACGAATTGGTGACCGTTTTGGTCAGAAAGCAATTGATGCGCAGTTACGCATGGGTCTGGCTGGCCTATCAGGTAAGAAACTTGCCGTTGCCGCAAACGAAGGCTTGGACTACTACGACCGTATCTCTGCGCTGGAAGACGCCGCCAAAGAGAAGTTGGAGAGCGCACGTCTAAACATGATCAACGCACGTTTGCAAGATGCTCAAGGTAACCGTAAGGAAGCCGAAGAGTATGTTCGCCGTGCTGAGAAAGATAAGGCCGATGCTCAGTCGTTCGAGATCAACAAACTCAAACTTACTGCCGATGCTTACAAAGGTGGTGCTGACGTTGAGATGAAGCGCGACAAACTTGCGGCTGGTCTGGAGTCTGGCCTAGGCCGTATGGGTATGCAGATCGAACACAGCAACCAAATGGCTGGCGCACGTCAGCAAATTGCTGATGCACAAAACCAAACACGTCTCTTGGGTCTGATGGCTAACATCGAGCGCGACCGTGCCAAGGCAGGTCAAGCAGGTCTGCCTACCCTCCAAGAAAAAGTGGCGGTTCAGAAACTTGTTGACCCTATGTTCGCTTCACCGAACAGCCCAGCGGTCATTGACGCACTGCGTAAGCACCCTCAAGGCGCACAATTACTTGCCGATCTTCAACGTGATCCTAAGTTGTTCATGTCGAATCCTCAGATTCGCACTATCATTGAGCAAGCCAAGGAAAACTACATAACCAACTTCCGTCGCGGCACTCGCACGGGGGGCGGTATTCCTACTATGGATCAAGTTGAAGCTGGGATGCAATAATGCGCGTTGTCAACATACCTAACTATGGGCCTGTCTCGTTTCCTGATGGAACGCCTGATGAAGAAATCAACGCTCGCGTGGCGAGGTTCATGGCGGTTCAACAGCAAAAGCAGGAATACACCCCTGATTACCGTGACCTAGGGATAGGGCAACTGGTATCTGGCGGCTTCAAACGAGCCGCCTCTTCGTTAGGTAGTACGGTCACTGATCTTCTCCCCGCACTCGGGGGTGCGTTGGTCGGCAACGAGAAGTACGCCAAAGAGCAACTGGCTGAGTCTGCCGAGAAGAAACGCCAAGCTGAACTTGCCAACCCTACCGGATACAAGTCCTACAAAGACGTTCGGGGTGTTGGTGATGCGTTCGGCTATGCGGCTGAAACTGTTGGTGAACTTGGCCCAGACATCCTTGGGCTACTCACCGGAGCAGGTGTTGGTGCGTCCGTAGGTAAACGTATTGCCACAAAAGGTGTTGAAGAAGCCGCAGGCAAACTTGCCGTAGAGTCTCTCGCCAAAAAAGGTTTGACAGGTGAGGCACTGGATGCCGCCGCCGCACAGGTCGGTAAAGAAGCCGTTGAAGCCGCCGCCAAGAAGGGTGCCTCACGTGGCACCATGACTGGTTTGTATGGCTCCTCAGTTGGCCTAAACGCCCCTGATACTTTTGAGAGCATCTACGAGAAGACTGGCAACCTAGAACCCGGCATCGCCTTGGCGTTCGGCGCGGCGCAGGGCGTATTGGATACGTACTTGCCCGGAAAAATCTTGTCGCAACTCGGCTCCGCAGGGCGGGATCGTTTGGCTGGTGAGATCGTCAAGCGTTCATCGCTGATCCCTGATTCGGCAAAAGTTGCCGTTGCCAAAGAACTTGCCAAAACAACCGCAGGTGAAGCATCTACCGAAGCACTGCAAGAAGCACTTGGCATCCTTGCCGAGAAGACTGCTGGTGCCAAGGGTGACTTCTTCTCCCCCGAGAACGTAGACCGTTTGCTGAACTCAGCAATCAAAGGCGCAATCGGTGGTGGTACGTTCGGTGCTCCCGGCGCAATCGTAGAAGGTCGCCGTTCTGCTCAACTTCAGCGCGAAGAAGCTGATCGCCGTACCGAGGCAGAGGGTCAACCCCCTGCACCTCCTACTGGTGGAACACCCAAGGTTGATTACAACGTCCCAGCGTACATGCGCCGTGCGGGAACACAGACAGATATGTTCCAAGGCGAGCTTGATAAGGCTCGCGGCTTCGGCATGGATGAGGTCGCCAAGGCTACACCCGATAGTAAGGGTGCCACATACGCTGAGTCTGTTGAAGCCGCCAAGCTCAAACTTAAATCCAAGGGCACATCGTCCCTGACTGCTGACGAACTTAATCTTCTGCGCAGTGAGCCTGATACTGAGATCGGCACCTACGACGAAGGTCGTCAGATGTCCCTGTTTGAAGACACAGGCGAGAAACGTGCCAAGCGTCAAGCAGAAGTCAAAGAGTCATTCAAGAGTGCCGAGCCTGATCTACTAGGCGATGTCCTACCTCCCACTGAGCAAGCGGCTTCGCTTGAACCCGTACCTGATCCACGTGTTGAAGCGTTGATTGAGAAGGTGCGCCGCCGTGAAGCGTTGGCACCCGATGAGATTGCACTCTTGCAAGGTCGTGTCGAAGAAGCTCCCATCTCTGCTGATCCGCGCCAAGGCGCGTTGCAGTTTGCCGCACCTGCACCTGAAGGTCGTGGGTTCCGCGAAGAGCCGTTCAACACACAGATGCCTGACCAACTCCAAGAAAAGGTCAGCCGCGACAGCGCGTTCCGTCAAGCCGAGCAAGAAGCCGCCGCACAGAAACAAGCCGAGACCGTAGCCGCTGAGAATCAGCGTCAGCTACAACTTGCCGAGCCACCTGCACCTCCCGCTCCCCCTGCACCCGCTCCTCGTGAACAGGTACAAGAGTCGTTCCCCGGCATGGGGGTACGCTATGGCGACAAGGTGCGTGCCAACCAAGAAGCGGCAAAAGCCGAAGCGACCACTAACAAGACCCCAGATGCCGTATCTGGGGTCGTATCGCAAGACATGCTGACAGGTTTTGGTGTGTTACCCGCCGCGCCGCTGCGCAAACGTCTCGTAGGTAAAGATTTGTCCAACCCGACTGACAGGGCACAGGTTCAGCGTGAGCTTTCCGCATACGCCAACAACGAAACTGTCCCCCCTGAGTCCCGTGAAAAGGTTAATCAGTTCTTGCAGTCTCCCCTGTTCTTGGAGCAAACCGCAATGTTTGGGCCGAAGGGTGGCGCGACTGCCGCCGCCACCAGAAAGGAGATTCCACGTGTTGAACTCAAACCTATCGAACCTGTCCCTACCATTACTGGAGAGGGCGTTTCAGTTCCTAGCCGACCCGCAGAGCCAAAAGCCCCCGCAGGAACTCCTGCACCTAGAGATGGGGGAGTGGATGTATCTACAAGCGGTACTGGACAGACTGGAGTACGAGCGGAGCCGAAGCAAGGAACACTGAAGACCGTTAAGTTTGAACCTGTGGCGTTGGTTACGCCCAAGGTTGAGACCAAAACTAAAGCCAAAGCCGAGACCCCCAGTGCTGACGAGCAAGCTGATCTGCAAGCCGAACTTGATGCCGAGATGGGTCAGAAGACAGAAGTAAAAGCTGAGAAGCCCAAGGCCGAGAAACCCAAGGCTGAGAAGCCCGAAGTCAAGGCTGAGAAACCCGCTGAGAAACCCAAGGCCGAGAAGCCTGTGGAAAAACCTGTGGAAAAACCTGTGGAGAAAGTCGAGCCTAAGAAAGAAGCCAAGGCTGAAAAGCCCGCAGAAAAATCTGTGGGTAAGTCCGAACCCAAGAATGAACAGAAAGACGTGCCCGAAGATATTGGGGAAGTCAAAGTCTCGCAAGCACGTGCGGGAAGTTTGTTTGAGCGCATCAAAGCCGAGGGCTACGGCATCGAGAAGAACGATGTGGATGCCAAGGATGTCAACCGTGCCACGTTGCTCAAGGTCGGCAAAACCAAACTGACTGCCACTGCACAAGCCGCCAAGTTGTATTTCAGCAAGGTGCCTCGCGTTGTGGATGCCATGCGCAACATTGCGTTCGATGTGGTCTACGACACACCCCGTTTCCGTCGCGGTAGCGAATCAAAAGCCGAGGCTGACTTCTTCCAAGGCATGAACGGTGAGAACGCCAAGCTCGCGTTTGACTGGATTCGTGCAAACATGTCGAGCGAAACCAATGCACAACTGGACAAACTTGTTCAGGAGTATGAGCGTCAGCAACGCATGACAACAGACGAGGCATTGGTGCAGTTGTTCTCGGACGCCTTTGCTGGCAAAGAGACCGTTGATGCAACCATCCAGTCTTACATAGATGCCCAAAAGGGCGAGACCAAGAAGATCAAACTTGACGCTGTACAGAGCGCGGGTTTACCCTTGCACCCCTCAGTCGTTGCGGCTTTGAAGGGTAATGATGTGCAAGGTGCTCTGCGCTTGTTGGCGGCAAGCACTGAAGGCCCGATCTCTGAAACTGCATCGGCGCTGATCAAAGCCAAGATCACACCAAAAGTTGTTGTTGAGAAGAATCTCACCGATGAGAATGGTGAACGTGTTCCCGGCTACTACGACCCGAAGACTGACACCGTATATCTTGATGCTGAGTTAGGCTTGAACCCACACGTGCTGTTCCATGAACTTGGACACGCCGCAACATCTCATGTGATTGAGAACAAGGCACACCCCTTGACGAAACAACTTACTCAGTTGTTCAATGACGTGAAGGATTCGCTGGACACTGCATACGGCTCAACAAGTTTGGATGAGTTCGTTGCCGAGGCGTGGGCCAACGAGGAGTTCAAGGGCAAGCTCAACTCCATCAACCCCAAGGGTGAGAAGATCACTGCATGGCAACGCTTCACCAACGCGATTGTCAACTACTTCCGCAAACTCATGGGCAAAGAGACCAAGGGTATTGAGAGTGCGTACGATGTGGCAGACCGCCTCATCCAAGCCATCTTGTCCCCTGCACCCGAGGGTCGTAATGGCCCGATGCTCTACGCCGCCGTTGCAAATCCGAAGAGTCCGGTAGGCGCGAACTGGCTCGACCAAGGTGTCGAAGTCGCCATGAAGTTGGGTGTGCCCCCGCAACTCGCCGCCAAAGCTCACGAGTTCCTCAAGAATTCAACAAGCGGTGTGGCTAACAACATTCTGTTGTCCACCTTGCCACTGCATGCACTGTCGGATGTTGCCAAGAAGTACCTGCCTAGAGCAGTCGATGTTGACCGTGTTGTTGGCGAGAAGTCCGGTGACGAGTACGCACGTACCCAACGCATCGAACCTGTGATCAACGAAGCCGAACGCTGGGCGAAGGACAACAAACAACTGTTGGACAAGTTCAACCGTATCGTCTATGACAGCACGATCAACGAGGTCGATCCGTCTGTTCCACGTGAAACATACGAGAAGATCAAGGACAAGGAAACCCGCGAGGCCAAGCTCAAAGAGTGGGATGCCATGCAAGCGGATTGGAAGAACCTTGGCCCCGGAGGTCGTCAGGTGTACACACGTATGCGTGATACCTACGCCGCCATGTACGAGGAAGTCAAGAAGGCCATCGGTGCCAAGATTGACTCTGCCACAGACGCTGACACTGCCAAGACAATCAAGAACGAAATCTATGCCAAGCTCGCAGAGCGTGGGCATGTTGCTCCCTACTTCCCACTGACACGTAACGGTGACTACTGGTTGTCGTACACCGCCAAGAACGCGCAAGGTCAGCCTGACTTCTACGTCATGGCATTTGAGACTGAGTACGAGCGCAGTCGTGCGATGGAGCAGTTGCAAAAAGACAAGGCTGAAAACATTCGTCCGTACAAGAACATCGGCGAAATCAGCTACAAGGATGCACCTGCTACTTCGTTTGTGAATGGTGTGCTCAAGACTCTGGAAGTCAACAAGGTTGATGCCAAGGCACGCGAAGAAATCCTCCGCCTGTTCCTGAACACACTGCCTGAAACATCTTTTGCACAAGCGTTCCAACGCCGCCAGAACCGCCTTGGCTTTAACCGTGATGCAGTTCGTGCGTTCCGCGAGAAGTCCATGAGCATGGCTCGCCAGTTAACCAACATGACCTACGCATCCAAGCTAATTGAGTTGCGTGATCAATTGAAGGCCGATGTCAAAGCAGTTGGTCAAACCGAAGACAACCGTGTTGCCGCCGAGTACTACGATGAACTCAAGAAGCGCATCGACTTTGCAGTCAGCCCCACGACCAACTTGGCAACTCAGATGTTGTCGTCACTCGGCTTCAACTACTTGCTTGGCTTCAACATCTCGTCTGCCGCTGTCAACTTGACGCAGGTTCCCCTAATCGTGTTGCCGTATCTTGGCGGTAAGTACAACTACGGGGATGCAAGCAAGGCAGTGCAAGAGGCGTATCAGATGTATGCCCGAAGTGGTTTTGACCGCAACGTCACGATCATGTCCAAGGAAGACGGTAAAGATGTTCAGGTAACCGAACGTGCAATGCCAGCACTGGACAACTACGACTTCTCACAGGTCAAAGATGCGCGTACGAAGCGACTGCAAACTCTCGCCGAGGAAGCCGCACGTGCGGGTCAACTCAACCGCTCCATGTTCTATGACGTACTGGAAGTTGACGGAAGCAAGAATCCCTTGTCAGTGATCAACGGTGCATCCAGTTTTGCTTTCCATCATGGCGAACGCATGAACCGTCAGGTGACGATGATCGCCGCCTACAACCTTGAACTCGATTCAATGAAGGGCAAACTTGACAAGCGTGTTGACCCTGACAGTAAGGAAGACACACGCACGTTCAAGGACTTGAGTCAGAAAGAGCGGGAGCTGTATGCCGCTCGGCAAGCCATCTACGCAACCGAGATGACCAACGGTGGTACTTCTGCCGCATCAGCCCCCCGTATTGCACAGGGTGCCATCGGCAAGGTGCTCTTCATGTTCAAGCGATACGGTGTGCAGATGTACTACATGCTGTTCAAAATGACACGTGAGATGCTTCAGAACCAAGACCCGGTTGTCAAGAAGCAAGCCATGAAGCAACTTGCTGGTGTGTATGGCAGTGCGGCAATCTTCTCTGGCTTACAAGGCTTACCGCTGTTTGGCCTTGCCGCCATGATCTACAACATGTTTAAGGATGACGACGAAGAAGACTTCGGTACCGCCGTACGTGCATACACAGGTGAACTTGCTTACAAGGGACTTGTCAACCAGTTGACCAACCTTGACATTGCATCGCGTGTTGGCTTGGGTGATCTGATCTTCCGCGACAACAAGATGTCGTCAGGCTCGGCAACGCTTGCCGAAACAGTTGCCGAAACACTCGGTGGCCCTCTGTATGGTATCGCAACCAAGATTGATCGTGGTGTGAAGATGATGCGGGAAGGTGAAGTCTTGCGTGGACTTGAGACCGCCGCACCGACCGCAGTTGGTAACCTGATGAGGGCGTACCGCTTCGGCACGGAGGGTGCTAATACTCTGCGTGGTGACCCCATCGTTGGAGACATCGCGGCTGGAAACGTGTTTGCACAACTCTTTGGTTTTGCGCCCGCCGACTACACCAAGCAGTTGGAGATCAACGCGACCATCAAAGGCATCGACAAGTACGTCAACGAAACTGCGACAAAACTGCGCCGCCAGTACAACATCGCCGACAGGACTTACGACTTTGAGCAACAGATGGATGTGCGTGAGAAGTTGGAGAAGCTCTATTCCAAGCACCCCTCACTTGGAGACTTGGATACTTCTCTTACCAAGTCAAAGGCGGCGTTTGAAAAGCAGACACCGTTGATGTACCACGGCATCACTATCAGTCCAAAACTGCGCAACGAACTACTTGAGTTAGCGGCAGATTTGGAAGACTAAGAGAAAAAACTCCCCGCACTAGGCGGGGAGGGAACTTCTCAAAGGAGAGGGAGATGAAACGACGGCAACTGCAATCACCGTCACCGTGACTGTATCACACCACTCTCCAAAAGCGAACCCCTAATTTCCCTGCCTCAATCCGCTCGGCGTGAACTAACCTGATTTCACGAAGCTCTGCTTCCCGTTGCATCTGTCTGATAAGTTTTGACAGGTTTAACGCAGGTATAAATACCGACGCGCCAACAGGAAACAGGCTCCAACGAACCTTGATCTCGACCCCATCAGGGTTGATCGGCTTGCTGTACGGCTGTGGGAAGATTGATTGAGACATGCGCCGCCGCCAAGGTTTGCTCGACTTCATCCGACATGAACTCGGAGCAGTCAATGACCAGTGCATCACTGGGAGGTAAGTTCATGTGTGTCCCCTTACCCATACGCACCTTCTTCACCACGGCGCGGGTTGTGCCTGACTTCAAACTCTCAACGAACGTCTGATAGTTGATCTGCTGTTTGTTGCACCACTCACGCAGTGGCTTGGGCAACAGATACATCTTCTTCACGTCATACTCATACCGAGCCACCAGCGAAATGCGCGGCGAAGCATCAGGAATAATTAAATGCTCCAGTGCATCACTCGCATTACGTGCGTCGTCAGTGCTTTTGATACGCAAGATGTTGTTGTAGTTCTCGGCGAGAAAACTCGTCAAGGTGTCTTCAAGGGTGCCGCTCATTGTTTCAATCTCCTGTTTTGCTTTCTGAATTACACCAATCAACCACGTCACAACATCTGATATTTTGTATTGGATCAAACCAAGGCGTTTGGCAACAAGCAGTCCGGTGATTGCCGATGCCGCTTGCACTGACCAAAAGCGGTGAGGTTGCGACAACCCTGCCGCTATATCAATACGTTCTTGTGTTTGCAGAAAGAGCGTACGGCACTCATCCATATTGGCAATAACGTACTGCATCAGTGGGATGCAAGCATGTCCGTAGTGTGCGTACAAGTTACGGCTCAAAACATCTGTCTCGGCTTTGGTGTCAAAGTGAAACTTCTGTGCCTCGTACTCCAACACGCGAGTAGCCTCGGCCTTGGGGATTGCCTTATACATACGAACACGTGCTAGTAAACTCGTGTTCCCTGTGCTGCACGCATTTGTGTGCCACGTCTCTCCACGTGCACGTTCCATGTTGGCGTTCTGACTCTGCCGATTCCTCTGCATACCGCCAGTCAGTTGGTACAGAAAGTCACTCGCTTCTTTTGGATGCACGTTGGTCATCTCGTCAATCGGCAAGAAGATGTTCTTGTACAACTCAGCGCGGTTCATCTTGGACGCATGGGTATCAACTTCACGAAGAAGAATCAACTCAGGGTTACCCCAAATACTTGCACCCGCCATCATCGCTGTGGTCTTGCCAAGTCCGGGGTCTTGACTGTAAACGTGAAAGAGTGAAGCGCACTGCGGTACGAACTGCATGAACGGTGAACCGAACGATAGCCCAAGGATGTACTGGTGCAACTCCATACCATCGCGGTTGTAGAAGTCAGCGATCTCTTTCCAACCATCCAACGTGCCCTTGCTTTGAAACAGAGGAAACATGCGGACAGTAGAACTGGACGGAGGGTTGTGATCTACACGGTCAGCCCGTATTTCTTTGCTACCAACAACAAACGCAGACATCTGCTCGTCTACCCAACCGAACTGCCGTCGGGCCTCATCAGCTTGCGTAGTTGCTTGCAACTTGTTTACCCATGATGCGGTGTATGACATAAGTTCTTCCATCTTGATTACGGCAACGCCATGCGCCGCCATGTGTTTGCGAAACTCGTCCTTACTCAGGATCGACGCTAATGGAACGGTGAACTCACGCACCCCATCTTTAGGGAGGTGCAGTCGCATGACAACTGCCTCACCAACATCAGGATCACGCAGTCGTCTTACGACATAGAAGTCGTTGTGATAAATCGGCACCTCTATTGGGTCACCTTCCTTGTTCTTCATGCGCTTGAAAATACCGCCTGTCTTTCCACGGAAGAAAGGCTCGGGGTACTTCGGAATGATGTAGGTCTGCTTGGGTACGTCAACATGTAACTCAGGAACATCTTCCACAATGTTGTCTGCTTCGGTAGCTTCCTGCACTTCACGTCCGAGCACGATAGGTGACTTGAACTTGCCACGGTGCTTGCAGTCTTTGCACACGTTGGGATTGAACTCGTCAAACTTGTCGCACGTATATGGCCCTTTGATCTGCGCCGCTTTTGCTTCGGTTGTATCAGGGTTGTAGTCGGGGTGACCCACTGAAATTTTGTGAATCGCTTTTGCGCCATCAACGCAGAACTTTGCAACGGACAGCCCGGCCCGCCACATAGGTTCACTCAGGGTAGCTTGTTCCTCTATGACCTTTTGAATCTGCGCACAGCCACGCCCTGCGGCGGTCTTCTGCACGATCAGTTTGAATGAGTTAGAGAAACTACCCGCCAGTGCGTTCGTCACGTCATCCATGACTCGCGGCACAAAGTTCCGTGCAGTGACAGGCACTTCACCCATCAACGCCTTGAACGCTTCAAACGTGATTGGCTTGCTTGGCTCACCGAGAATCGCCACAGGTGTGGGGGGATCATCTTTGAAGTTAAATGACTCAGGTACACGGAGCACACGTGCCTTGTCACTCGGCACTGACGTATCAATGTCGAACGCATGTAAATTACACAGTGCTTTGAATTGCTCGGCAACAACTTTCCACTCGTCTGCATCCACTGCCTCAACCAAAGGCCAGTACACATGCACCCCTCCACCCGAATCAACCAGTGTGGGACGTGGTAACTTTGTTGCTACGCAAAACTTGCGCAACTCGGCAATCGCCGCTTGCTTGCTTGGGAATTCCTTCCCCTCTCGACAGTCGAGGTCAAGAAAAAATGACCGCAACTGATGCGCGTTTTCGCCCTTACGATTCTCAGCCGTTTTAAATGTGGCGAGGGCAAAGTACGCATTGAATCCTTCTTTGATGAGGTTGTCTGCCGCATGGCACACCGCCTCTATGGTAGGGTACAACTTCTGCTTCTTGATCTCACGCTTTTGTTCATCGCCGTTACCGTCGATATATGTCTCAACACGTGCACCGAATACGCAGTAATGCCCCTCTCCACTCAGGACTGTTTCTAAAAATGTTTGTGTCTGCATGACCGCCTTCTGAAGTGGAATGAAAGAAAAAAGGGTGCGGGAGCGACCCGCACCCTGACAAAACGATTAGTCGTCCCAACCGTCCACCAACTCACTCAGCTTTGGGGCATCAGTGTTGGCAACAGTTTTCTTGGGAGCAACTTTCGTAGGCTCTTCCACTTCTTCAACGGCAACTTTCTCAGCCTTCGATGCGGCTTTGGCGGCGATCTTGTTGTACACAGGAGCATCTTCCTGCTTGGTCAACTCACCCATAGTGCGCACGCCATCTTTAGGCTTGATCACCACAGTCATCTTCACGGCTTCATCAGCCTCGGTTGAATTGCGCACTGCATCCACATCGTTGTACTCTTCTTCAGTGATCGGACGCACAGGTTTAAAGATCAACTTGGGAGTCGGCGATGCAGTGTCAAAACGCATCTCAGTGATCACACCCGCAACAGGTGTGTTGTGCGCCTTCAAGTGGCGACCGTACGCTTGCAGAGGGAGCTTGCCCTTCTCGCCATCACCGAACACAGATGTTGCAGGGCAGATGACTTGATAGACTTCGCGCTTGGCGGTCTCGCCTTCAATCAACACGGCAATGCGTTGATGGAATCGGCATGCACGACCTTCACCTTGGGATGCAGACCCCTTGATGTTTTGTGGGCAGTCCATACACTTGTTGGCTTGCTTCTGCTCTGCGGGTACAGCGGCATCAGGCGTTTGGTTGTTGCTTGACCAACATGTTGGTGAGGCGTTTTGTCCTTCGACATACGCACCCTCAAAGAAAGTGCGGTACACGTTCGGCGCGGCCTTGACGATGATCACGCCAATAGCACGGTCTTCACTCGTACGAACTTCTTTGTTGCCAAGCATCTCACGGAACACGCCGCCTTTGATGCTGATCTTGCGTTGACCCGCTTCGCCACCTGCCAGTGAGGAAGTGGTGTCATCTTCTTGCAGGTTCTTCAGGTAGGCGGGAAGCCCAGTTTTGAACAGTGTTAATTCGCTCATCTCATTCTCCTTAAACATCTTTATCAGGGTTAAAGTCCAACTCCAATTGCACGGGTGCTTTGGGGTCAGGGGTATCTGCCACAGGTGCGACAGGTTCGGGGGTAGCGTCAGCGGATACACGGCGCAAGGCCGCATCCACGTCAGCAATCTTGAAGCGGTACGTATTGCCCAACTTCAAAAAATCGGTGGTTGTTAATTTGCCAGTGCGAATCCACGTACGAATAGTGGACACAGATACCGAGTAATACTTGGCAACGTCTTCTATCGAGACATAGGTGTTGTCGCTCATCATTCCTTCCTCACAGTGATTTGGTATTCGCTATCCACGTTAAGACCCGGTGGTAGCAAGTCGGGGTGTTCTTCTAAAAACGTCTGCATGTTGCCTTGGTGTAGGCGTTTCTCGAACAACTCGGGCACTTGGTGCTCAAGGACAAACTTGCCCATCGCTTCCCAATTGTTTGTGGTGAACCGCTTCTTAACACTGCGATAGAACAAGCCCTCGCCAGTGCGCACGGTTTCTAGATTTTGAACTTTCAGATAGTCGAGGAGTCCCGCTTTGACCTGATCCATCTGCGCGTCAATCTTCTTGACTTGCGCCTCAAGATCGGCCTTTGCCGCCCTCATTTTTAGGTAGACCTTCACGAGCTTTTCAGCGGGAATAGTCGGTGCAGTTTCACTCATCTCATCTCTCCATTTTGGTTGTAGGAACTCTCATTATATGGGCTTTTTTGTTTTAGTCAAGCAATTGTTTGTAAAGATCAACAATTTGTGTGTGAATGACGTTTTTATTATCTAACATTGTGTAAACATGTTTTTCTGCGTTAGACCCAATCAAGCGAATGACGACTGTTGGATGGTGTTGCCCTGCACGATGTACTCGTGCGTTTGCTTGGGCGTAGGTCTCCAGCGAAGATGTCGGCCCCCACCACACCACCGTGTCTGCGGCAGTGAGCGTCACGCCATGTGCGGCAGACTGCGGTTGAATGACTAGCACCCTCGGCTCGGGGGTTTCTTGGAATCGTTTGAATATCTCGGTGCGCTTGACCGCAGACACGTCTCCACGGATGACCTCGGCGGTGACCCCATCTTCCAGTAGCTTGGCGGTGATCAGGTCGATGGCATGCTTGAACGGCACAAAGACCAACACCTTGTTGTTCGCCTCATCAATGACCTCTTTGAGCACGGTGTAGCGGTTCTTGATGTCGAACTCCACCACCTCCTTGGTGTCAGAGTAGACCGCACCACAAGATATTTGTAGGAGCTTGGACAGGTTCACAGCGGCGTTGACTGCCGTGATCTCTTCCCCTGCCGCTTCCATGACCATGCGGTTCTTCATCAGGTTGTAGAACTTCTGTTGTTGCTTGGTCAGTTGCACCTCGCGGTTGACGTACGTCATCTCAGGCAAGTCGAGACACTCTTCCTTGGTGAAGCGGATGGCGGGTTGCAGGGAATTGAACACCGTCTCCAGTGCGGTCGGCTTGGGCACCCACTTGAACTGCGTGACCTTGTACATCACCATGTCCTTGAATGACCCGAAGAACTTGGGCACACCGAGCGGGTTGACCAACTTGGCAAGGCCGTATGCGTCCACAGGCGACTGCGCGGCGGGGGTGCCAGTCAGCATCCATAGCCACGTGTCCGGTTTGACCAGTGCGTTGAGCACCTTCCAACGATTTGTTTGTGCGTTCTTGTAGGCGTTCGCCTCGTCCACCACGATCAGATCAAAGTTGGCCTTGTCGATGGCATCAGCCACGACTTCAACACCGTCAAAGTTGATGATTACAAACTCGGCTTGGCTCTCGATAACTTGTCTGCGCTTCTCGGCACTGCCGTGCGCGATGTCCACCGAGCGGTGCATGGCAAACTTAAATAGGTCGGCTCTCCATGCGGAGTCCATGATTGACAGAGGGCAGATGACCAGTACGCGCTTGATGCGCCCCTGCTTGAGTAGATAGTCAGCCGCCCAAATGACTGACCCTGTTTTGCCTGTGCCCTGCTCGTTGAGGCAGAAGGCCCGCTTGTGTAATGTGAGGAAAGAGGAAGTTGTTTTCTGGTGATCGAATGGCTTGTGTAGCCCGGGCCATGCGTAGTTGCGCAGGATAGGAGATGGTACGTTCTTGATCTTCAGGTTCTTCAAAACCTGCGCTTCGTCAAGCCCCCAATGCACCAACACGTTGTGTTGTCCCATCGCCCGACTCTTCGGAATAACTGCGGTAACCTTTTCGGGGTCGCGCAATTTTAACAAGAGTGCCTTGTTCTCAATGATTTCCATGTCGTTTCATCTTCTCGTTATAGGCGGCATCGTCTTGGATTCAAACCAAGCAACCTAGTCTTGTCGATCTGTGTGTACTCACCACACCGCCGATGCCATTTTCAAAACTCAATGCACGATACGCAGAAAGTGGTGTCCACTTTCTGCATACCCTGCTTGTTGGTTCCCCCGACAAAGCGTTTAGCCGAGTGCCAACTGGTGTAGTTAAAGGGTATCTAACGATGCCCCTGACCGCTCACCCACACCTTACAGCGATCAAATTGGTGTCCAACTGAGGAGAAGCACACCTGAATTTCTACCCAATGTAGCGGGTACTTTTTGGTTTGTCAACTAGGTTTTCACTGATTTTTTATGTCCGTTTCGAGCACGATTCTTGCTCGGGGATTCCAGTTTATAACCGTCCGCATTTGACCCGCCTTTGGATAACATCTTGACGTGTGATACGTCTTTGCCACTGCGGTTCACACCCTTCTTATCTAGGGCACGGCGAGCACGTTGTCGCTCCATCCGGTCGGGGAGTTCCCCTCGTTCCTTCTGCTTCTCGTACTCGTGTTTGTATGGTCTTGGTGATTTGGTATATGGCATTACGCTCTCCCATTATGTGAGCAACTTAACACTGGACACCACGCCTTGCACAGACCGCTCGGCTTTGGGTTCCACATATCATTATCATAAGCGGATTGCAGACGTTGGTGTTTATGTTTCCACTTGTCCCACCGCACCTCATCGGTCAGGTCAAACTGCGCCTTGGGAAAAGAATTGGCAATCACGAACAACAACCCTGCCTTGACCTTCTTGATCTCGGGGAAGTGTTTGAAGACACACAGAGACATGAGTTCTAGTTGATCAGGGTCAGCGTACTTGGCGCTCTTGCCTGTCTTGTAGTCGATGACCCGCGCCTCACCCTTCTCACGGTTGATGATCAGCAAGTCAGCGATGCCTCGGTACCACACGTTCTCATCCTTGAAACCACACGGCTCCAAGTCAGCGGTGACACCCATCTCATACTCGCACAACTTCTCCCCCTCGATGTTACGCAGGGAATCAAGTGCACCCTTGGCAAACTTGAAGTACTCAGGGATCGGGGTGCCATCACGGATGTATGACTCAGCCGCCTCGTGGAAACGTGTCCCATAAAGCATGGCATCACTCTCCGGTTCCACAATATCTTTAAGCACCTTCAAGTGAAAGTATTTGCGGGGGCACTGCTCAAAGAGCTTCATGCTACTGTATGACCACTTCATGTGTTTAACTCCCGCAATGTTTTCTCGATCAGGTTGTAGAAAGCCAAGTGCCCACACCCCTCAGTTTGTTTTAGGATGTCTTGGTACTGTGCGTCGGACAAAGACCGCCAAGGTTTCTTGTACTCTTGGATGTCATCGTCATCATCAAACACGCGCATCTTTACAGGCTTGTCACCGTCTCGGTCGTCATACCCCATGCAACCGCGCTCGGCGCAACCCTTGTCAACCAACAACAAGTTACGTTGTTGGGCTTTCTCCAACTCTTCAAACGCTTCGTCTTCAGGTTCTTTGATCATAATCTGCCTCTTTCTCCAACCGTTAGCAGTCGCCATAAGATTGTCCAACACCGCTCTCGCAGTTCACAGGCAAACCCGCCGCCCAATCAGGTGTCCACCGCATGCACTCTTCTACGAACGCTTGGGCTTCCACAACCTCTGCATCAGGAACGACACACGCAATAGCATCGTGTACGGTGAGCACCACCTTGTACCTTTTCCCGATCTTGAGCATCTGCTCGGCGATGATGCACCGCGCAATTGCTTGGCACACGTTCTCGATTACCTTACCACCATAGATTCGGGTGCGTCCTTTGCGAGTCATGTAACTAAACTCCACGCCGTTCTCGCCTTGCGCATACTTCAAGTCGGTGTACCGCATCAACAACCCACTCGGCAACTTGACCGCAGTCTCCCACGTGTCCACGCTCAGGACACCCTTACGTCCCAACACACACGGCTCTGCGCGTGACATGTTGATCAACATGTTCTGGGCCTGCCGCCATAAAGCTGTTACCGCAGGATTTGTTTTACGGTAAATGTCAATGATGCGCCGGGCCTCATCGAGTGATACATCAACCCCAAACGTCTTTAACTGTGCTTGGAACTTGACCGCACCCATGCCGTAACCCGCACCAAGGATTGTGGTCTTACCCACGAACCGCTCGTCCTTCGTGATGTCTGCCTCGGGCTTGCCGTAGATAGCCGATGCCATCTTCTTATACACATCATCTTTACGTGCGAACGCTTCCACCAAGTCGTTCTGTTCAGCAAGCCACGCCAACACACGTGCTTCAATCTGTGCAGAGTCAGCATCAATTACCTTGTACCCTTGCGGTGCGAGGATCGCGTTCTTCAACTTCCCTGCGTTCTGCCCACGGCTAGGTAGGTTTTGCAGGTTGATCTTATCGTCACCACCGAACCTACCAGTGTGTGCGGCGTAGTACTTAATCGGGACTGGGAGCTTGCCACGTGAGGCTATATCTATAAACCTCTGTGTGCGTGTCTCCTCCAGTGTGGACTTCGTTCCAAGTCGTGCCGCAACAAGACCTTGCACTCTCACATCGGGGTGCTCGGCGAGGGCTTTGAATTCCTCATCGTTCTTGGCAAGTGCAAGGGTTTCTTTTCCTGTGGTCGGACTGATCTTCATGGGCGGCTCAACGCCTAGCTTACGTAGCACTTCCGCAAACTTGGGGTTAGACATCAATTCCTCCTTCTCAACTCCCACATCAGCCAATAACTTCTCTTTGCGTCCTTGCACATCTATCAGATGCTCCGCCAGTAGCGTAGCGTCTAACTCCAACACAGGCTCAGTGAACATGCGCAAAGTTTGGTTGATGACGTGCAGTTCTTTCTTAGGAAAGCCATCAGCCAACATCTTGGTGAACAGTGTGTGCGTCAGGTTCACATCATTGATACAGTAGTCGCCGTACTTGGACAACTCAAACTCACTGAAGTCTTGGCGGCGGTAGCCCTTGAAGTTGTGCACCTCCGTACCCTTCTTCCCAATACCATATCTCTCGGCGAGTGCGGCAAGAGACCCGCTCACCTCTACGCCATGAATGGCTCGTCCCATACACAGTGTGTCCACCCAAAACTTCGGTTGGATATTAAAATGGTGCGATAGGATGAATCCGTCAAACATGGCGTTGTGTGCGAGTGCCATCGAACCAGCCCAGTCGAACGTGTTTAACCACGTAGTAATCTCTTCGTGTGTGCCACTTGCCCACTGTGGCTCATCGTCATTGATCTTCACCGCCACGCCGATCACATGGAACTGTGGATCACGCACATACTCTTCAGTCGTCTGCTTGGCAAAGCCAACGTCCGCAGAGTAGTACGTTTCAAAGTCAATTGTTATTAGATTCATGGTTTGCTTTGCACCTCGGCAAGTTTGGCTATGTAATGGTGACACTTGTTCGCATCATCAGTGCCATCTTTCCTACCTTGCCGCATCGAGTACTTGATGATGTTGCCCTTCAAGAACCCAATGAACTCTTCACGTGTCAGGATCATCTCCATCACGTGCCAAGGTTGTACAGACATGTCTTTGTAGTGTGAACCTCCAACTTGCAGGTCGTCGGCTCGTGTACCGTTGAACTTTAATTCGTACGGTGAGGGTCGGTCGGTATATTTCGGGTCAATCATAGTAGTGCCTCTTCTGTGTCCTCTAGTGGATCACGCTTTGGTTGTTTTGGAAATCTTTTGGGGTCTAGCCTCGTGAAAGGCCACCACTGCATCAGTTCCTTTTGTGATAACACGTTTGATTCTTTCTTCGGTTGTGAAAGTGTGTTCGTTGAAACACAATCGTCTTCTGTATACATGGTCGTCTCTTGCTCTAGTTTCTTTTACGTCTGAGGGTGCATTGCATGCGGGGCACTTCATGGTATGGGTTCTTTCATGTCTCGCAAATACACCGTGAATGATGCTACGGTGTCAGCACCGAACGGCATATCTTGAATCCGCTTTGCCGCTTCTTCAAGGGCGGCGTTCCAACCGTTCTGATAGACACGTTCTGCTACGTCATTGGGTGCCAAGTCGTTGCCGAATGTCTCCATAAATATCTGTTTCATCTTGCCCATGTTGACCCCCATGCCAAACCAATACAAATACCCACCGCAAACAAAACCATCGGATCACGGAATGGTGACCAAGGTCTCTCGTACGTATCTGTTTCTTCTTTAATGTGTTTCATCACATCCATAAAGATGCGGTGCGCTTCTCCTGCATCCTTCACGACTTCACCTTTGTAGTGCATGCCCTCTTTGTCAAGGCGTAACACTTCAGTGAACTCGTGTGAGGTAATGCCAAATGTCACGTGATCGCTCATACCACTCTCTCCCATAAGTTTTTAGGTGCACGATGTGCGTTGGTTGATTTCTGTGGGGCGTAGCCGAGGCTTCGCACCCATCCCAACTTCTTTGCTTGCACGGCGATTGCTCCCCATGCGCGTCTGTCGGGCGGCGGCTCCATGCCGAGGTTCTCTGCATACGTACGAACATCTTCCGTCATAAACGGCTTCTGTCCGTGATGCAGTAGATACATCTTGAAGTGTGTCAGGGCTTCCTTGCTCCACTCAGGTACCACACGGTCGGCATGTGCCGCCGCCGTGTTCATACCGTCAACGGCTAAGTCCCACCCATTAGGTTTGGGTTCGTTCATACAGCGCCCCGCCAATCAAGACAACCACGCACGGATACGTTCTTTGATACGCTCCATGAGGGGCGGCTTCTCCAACGTGACGTAGGCCCGTCCCAACGCAGGTGATGGCGTGTAAACATGTTTGAACTGCTCTACCGCAGGTAGGTTGACCGCCACGCTCGGTTGGGGTTGCGGCTCACGCGCCGCTGATTCACTCGCCACCTCCTGTATCCCCCCTGTCACTGGTATCGGGGATTTTGTGGAGATAGCGGGGAGACCCCCCGCCTCGGCTTTCATTTTGCTACGCACGACATACACGTAGGGCATAGGCGCACCTGTCTTCGCACCAACTTCTTTGGGCGTGAGCTTGCCTTGTGCAAACAACTTACGGATTTGCTCGGCCTTGGATTTAGGCTTGCGAGTCTTCTTTGGTGCAGTTACGTTCTCAGTCATTTCATTCTCCAATGGTTAAGTTCCTAGGACACGTCCTAGTGTTTCCTCAAATACACCCACGTTCTCATCATTGACAACGAGGGCGATCCCGCCAGACCTTTCGATCTGACGTAGATTCTTTTCCTGAAGGGGTGTGGTCGTGTTCTTCCCTGCCTTGCACTCGATCCCAATGTATCGTCCATGCAAGCAGACAAGAAAGTCGGGTGCACCTGAATTGCCATAGCCCCCTGTAACAGGCATGACGTAGTACGCACCCAACTTATCCAACACCTTACGTACCTGTGCTTTCACACGGCGTTCGGGTGTCATTGCCATCATCTTCTCCTTCGTCAGGGTAGACCCAAAAGGTTCCCCTTGATATACGCCTACCTATCCCCTTGATTTCCTCCATCGGTTTCTCAGGATCGAAAATCATAAGCACTGCAATCTTGCGTTGCATCCACTCAGGTAGTACGTCCACGGAATCATAGCTCCGATCTACATCTTCTGCAAGCCCCCATGTAGTAATGTTTACCCTACCGTTTGGCTCGACTGCCACACGATAGGTCTGCGTAGCCATAGCCACAAATATCTGTGCGGTTACGGTCTTGTTGTCAAGTTTGCTCACGCTATGCCGCATCAAGTCCGACATAGCCGTGAACGTCTTGCGCTCGTGCTTGGACATATAGTCCTCGGCGTTGCTGTCCATGTTATCTCTCAACCCAAAACGACTTCTCAGATACACGGCGACCCACCTGCTCCATGTACTGATCGTTGGTTGCAATGGTCAGTACTGCCAACTTACCCTTGATGTCATCAGGCAGGTCATTGATGTTCATAGACGTAATAGGACATGTGTCCACGCTACTAGATGAACGGTTGTTGATGTCGGGCACATCCACCACATCAACCCACTGCTCCCCACCTACCATACGTACATACACATAGTATGCGTTGAACGGCTTGCGCTTCATCTCCTCCCAATCCTTGTCGGCTTGGGTGATCTGCTCGGCGGCTTGTATGAACTGAGGCGTTGAGAACGTGACGTTGGCAGTCAGCAAGTTACGCATCTCGGCAAGCAACACGTTGCGGTCTTGTAGTGGCTCCAAGATTCTATTGAGCTTGCTTTGTGAGTTACTACGCACCAGTGCAATGTCAGACTTGAAGTCATGGAAGTTGATGTATGCCATCTCTTTCGGTGAGTACGGTGTCAGCTTGGACAAGGCAACCTTCATCGCCTTCTTAAAGTCCTTGGCGAACGACATGAAGTACTGCTCACGATGATCGTTGAACTTCTCGTTGTTGATCTTGCGACTGTGAATCATGTACATAGGCTCGTCTGATTCGTTGATGCCGTACAGTTTGCCGTAGCCCACACGCCCTACGATGTAGTCCGATCCCTCGATGTACACGTGCACGTCTGAGTACACGGTCTTGCGCACCTCATCGGTGAATGAGATAGCGACCTTCAAGTTTGACAGACCACCGCGCCCTGCATGGAACCGATACCCACTGTATGACCTACGCAATTGGAGACACAAGTCAAGTACTTCTTTACGCACAGGGATGCCGTCAATCTTGTGAGGCCAATCACTAGCTTGTTCTTGTGTGTGCAAGTCGCGCTCGTTTGCGGGTTGTAGGTCAGCTACTAATACGTGTTTGAAAGCCATTTTGATTTCTCCTTACATTGATGTTGATTCGATATGAACTGTCTTGCCCACGTCAGATGTCGCGGACTTGTTGTCGAGGATGCACCACAGGGTAGGCACATGCCATGTACCCCATGACCCACCAAGATAGCCATCGGTCAAGATGATCGCGGCTTGTGGCTTGATCTGCTTCTCACGCAGATACGTTGTCACGCACTCAACCATCGTGCCCCCACCTCCTGCGGGTTTGGTTGATGTAGCGATACTGTCCAGTTGATCTTGGGTGTAGTACTCGTCACGACATACTTCTGTGTCCCAATACAAGAGGCGCACGCCGGAGGGTCGTACGGCTTTCGCAATGGCAGAGATTTCCCCTAGGAACTGTCCTAGTTCACGTCCACCAATCGAACCCGATGCGTCAATGGCAATCACCAACTCACCCACGGTCTCACTGATACCGCTTGGCAAATAGATGTTCATACCAATGAACCTACGGTTAGGTCTGCGCCACGTTGAGTAGTCGTTGCCCTGACATGTAGCGGTTGCGAACTCACGCAACACCTCACGCCAGTTGACCTTGGCTTGCAAGACTTCATCGAGCATGCGGTTGCCGCCCGATCCCAACTTACCTGCCAACACGTTACCCTGACGTACGGCTTCATCGACAGCGCGTTCCACTTCCTTGCGCTCTTCCTCAGTCATCTCTTGGGCACCTTCCCAATCGTGCTGATCCATCGTCTCGCCGTTGCCACCACCGTCACCGTCTTCGCCTTCGCCCTCACCGTTGCCTTGACCCTGACCTTGCCCCTGTCCCTCACCTTGACCTTGGCCCTGCCCTTGTCCTTGATCACGCAATAACTTGTATATCTCTACACAGTCCATGCCACGGTAGGCGGTATCGAGCAACCCGATCTTGGGCATCTTGATGAACCCGACACGTTGAGTCGTTGCGTCATAGTCCACCAACTTCAAGTTGATAGAGTAGTCGCATGCCATGTTTGCCACACGTGCACTCTCCTCGTACATCCACAGGTACGTTGTGAGATGTTTGTAGATGACGTGATACGCCTCGTGCAGGATGAGGAACCGTAGCTCCGCATCATTGAGGGTGCCCACGAATGTGCGGCTATACCATGAGTCAAGTCCGTTGGTCATCGCAGTGCGGCAACCCCTGAACCCATCTTCCACGATCTTGTGTTCACCGAGCATGAGTACACCCACGACTGGCGCATACTCTGTCTCCCCGATGATGTCTGCAAACGCCTTGGTTAGACGTTGCTCTTCTGTCAGTTGTTTGTTACCAAGCATTAACATGTTTCATTCTCCTAGTCTGTGTCCTAGTTACTTCTTCTCTGCGGCAAACACGTAGTTGTTTGCCATGCACCACTGTGTGAACAAGCCGTTAGTCACGACCTCGTTCTGACGTGAGTACTTCTCACGGCGCACTTGCATGACGAACATGTTCTGTGCGTCCTTCTCCAAGCGAGCCATGTACTTCATCCATGAATCCATCCATGACTTCTCGATGGTCTGTAACGTGCGGTGCACCACCATACACGTTGCGCTCGGCGAGTCAGGAACCTTGGCGTTCATTGGGTCTTTCTTGATCTGCTCAAGAGATGGCAGTTGGTCAGCAACACGAACATACGCAAACAAGTTTGAGGCAGACTCCGCACCAATGGTGCCGATGAGGGCAGACATCAATACCTTGTCAGATAACTTGTCGCGTATCTTCAACCAGTTGGATGCTTTCTCCAAGGAACGTGGTGTCACGAATGACGTACGGCTCGGGTCGGCAGGGTGATAGATGTGCAAGTTCTCTTTGGGATCACGTATGTCAGTGAACGATGCGAACAGTTGAGGCGTGTCTGCTACCCATGCAATCATGGTGTGGTCGATGCCGTTGTTGATCGCGTAGTCTTCGATCCATTCAACATTAGTAGGTTTACGTGTGTTGACAATCGTCAAGCGGTTGCGGGCATGTGCAGGGAGCAAGTCACCCACACCTTCTGATCCAAGGTTGGTCGTTGCAAACACAATGCTATCTTTGTGCAAGGTGTAGCTACCGATCTTGCGCTCAAGCATTAGACGCAGTAGCGCGTTCTTCACCGCAGGGTTTGCCTTGCCGTACTCATCAATCATCAAGATGATGGGCTTGCCCAAGTGCGCACCTAGCTCTTCGTTCGTGACGTAACGTACAAACGAGTCTGTGAGTGAGTCGGTCAGGTTGACCACGTTCGGGATCGTGATGTCACCCAAGTCCTTAGTCGTGCAGTCAAAGTAGCAGGGCGTGTGAGTCGGCAAGTCCTGTGCCAATACCTTGAGCATGGTTGATTTACCTGTGCCCATGTGACCTTGGACGAGGACGGTTGTCTCTCCCGAGTAGCGCACGAGGGCGGTAACTTCGGTGAGGTTCAGTGCGTATAGTTCAGTTGCGTTAGACATGATTTGCTTTCTTCAGTTGTGGGATAACCCGGGATTTAAGTTTGTTACACACACTAGGAGATGTCCTAGTGTGTTGTTCTTCGTTGCGCTGGCTGCTCGCAGCTTGTACACACTCTCACCATTTCATGTTATTGAGAATGGCATCGACCTTGGATTTGGTCTCAGCACGGAATGTGTCATCGTCACGCAGTGCGTCAGGGGATACCCCGAGCATTGCATCCTCAAGGCGTACACGCATGTTCTCCATACGTTGATCGCCTGTGATGTTGAACTTGGACAGTAGCCCAAGCATGTCACGTACGTTGTCCACGAGGGTGTCGCGGAATATCTTCTTGTCGTCCTTGCCCGAGTAGTCGAGCTTGGCAGACATGTTTGAGAGTGCCTTGTATGTACGCTCCCACACGTCACCCATCGCAGACTGATATTGGTTGGCGTAGTGCGTTGCATATTGCTTGCGCAATTCCTCTTGTGCTTCGTGTCCGATGTTGAGTCGGAAGTCGCCCACTTCGGGAATCGGTGTCTGTGCATGACGGAAGCGGAACTTAGACGCGACAATCTCGACGGACGGATAGTCGTCACTGGAAAACAAGTTACCGAGTCTTGCCTGTGCTTGGGCTTGCGCCCATCCGTATTCCTGTACGAACTCATTGACCAATGCAAAGTACTTGTTCTCCGCTTCGGTCAGTAGTCCGTAGTATTCGGGGAACATGGAAGTCGGCAATAGGCGCACGCCTAGGTCTGACCAAGGCATCGTCAGGTGATAGTGGATGTTGGTACGTGTGTGGGCGATGTGCTTCTGAACGGCATCGAGTGTCGGTGAGGCAATCAGCTTTTTGTGGAACGCACCCGCATCATCTGACGCACCGTTGGCGGCAGTCGTTTCCTTGGTCGCCTTGCGGTCGAGCTTTCGTGCAGTCCAGTTACCGATGCTGAGTTCGGCAAACATGGCAGACGATGAGATTGAGGGAGCCGTGACTTGAGGGGTCTCGGCGGCGAGGTGGTTTAGCAGTTGGTTTTCCATTTCATTTCTCCAGAAGGGTTTGAACTAACACATAAAAAACATACTAGGACGTGTCCTAGAACGGAACGATTGGTCTTTGCTTTGTAGTGAACAGGTGAGTAAACTCAACTGAATAACACTACTTACAAACATTAACCAACCGAATACATAGTATATCACAGGTTGACACTCAACGCAATCTTTGCAGATTCGTGTACAAGCACTCGTTGACATGGGTCTTACCCTTGGAGTCAACGTAGGATTCACCGCATCCCGATGCCCACTCAACAAGCAAGTAAGCAAACAGTGCGATGAACACCACGCCAAGGGCGGCTTGGGCTAACCACACTAGGACACGTCCTAGGATTTCAAGCAGTAGGCGCATTTCAGTTATCCTCCTTCGTGCACTCGGTGAGGGTCATGTCGGCGTTGACACGCAACACGGCATAGCCGCAGTAGTTCTCGGTGGCTATGAACATGCCGGATTCAAGCGGCGCGTTGGGCTTGGGGTTACCCTGCGCATCAGTCACGCACCAACCCATACCAAGGAACCCGCCACGGCACCCGCTGAGAATACGGTCGTGAAGTTGTTCTGCTATCTTTTCGGTTTTCATGTTGTCCTCTTTGGGTTAAGTTGTTTCAGGGTATCGGTGTCGAAACACGCAATGTAGTTGGACTTGTTCATCGGCACGATGGTGTGCTTGACCTGACGTGCGGCTTTCTCTCCGCAGTCAAGGCAAGTGGTGTAGCCGAGATGCGAACGCATGGGCGGGACGCGAACGGCATAACAACACGTGCAAATAAGTTGGTGTGCGTGATGTTCACGCACAGGGGTACCCCCAACCTTGGGGGATTTTGGCTTGCGCACGATCATCGTGCGGTCGCCTCGTTGGGTAACGACAAGTGGCATATAACCTCCATAAAAAGTCGAACAACAAAGAAGAAAAGCCCTAGGACGTGTCCTAGGAAGAACAGTGGTAGGGGCGAACAATCGAACTAAGCGAACAAAGAACAAACCGAACAAACGAACTACCACTGAACATATAGTATACCACAAGTGGTAGGGGATGTCAATCTTTGCAGAATGGTGGTAAGAGGTGTTAGGGCGTGTAATGTACTAAATGTTCTTGAATGTTCGGTCGGTCGGATGCGTGTAAGTCATTGATTTATAAGGTAAGTTCGTAAAGTTCGTAATGTTCGGTGCTAAAAGGGGTTTGGCGAAACGGAGGTGCACTAGGTTATGTCCTAGGATAAATCCGCGAGGCTTGACCCTAGACGACCGTTTTGGCCGAAATCGCTCTAAAAACACCGAACATTAGAACACTATCAAAACACTACTTTTCTTATTAACTAATATCAAAATCTATCTATCAAAATGTCTATTCCCATGCCTAAATGTGCGTAAACGTGCCAACTAATATACTGTACCTAATGTTCTTAACAGTTCCGAACATTACAGAACAATATGCTAGGGAATACCCTAGTTTGATCAAACAAAAAACATGTTTGCCACGCTACATTAGAACACTCGCGCCAGCGAACTTTAGAACAACCCGAACAAACGAACACTCCGAACAAAGAACAAAACCTTTTCCCGAACAACCTGATGGGGGCGCAACGCTACTCTAGACACTGGTTTCGGGGGCTAGGACACGTCCTAGTATGTTTACAAGTGGACTGGCTCATCAGGCTCATCGCTGGCTCATGTGGCATGCCACAGGCGCAACGCTACTTCAGGCACTGGTTTCGAAGACTAGGATACAACCTAGTGTGTTTGTATGTAAATGGGGGAATTACTGTAAATATGTACAGACGTAAAAAAGCCCCCTTGCGGGGGCATGCGGGGAAAAGATCAGGGAAAGTACAGGCGAAAAAAAAGCCCCCTTGCGGGGGCTTTTTGGAGGGGGAGAGATTACAGAGTGCTGAAAGCACTTGAATCATTATCATAAAACCAGTCTGTATAAGAGTAGATGCTACCCTCGCAAGACAAGTAGTGTCCGTGCACTGGTTCGTCTAATGTTGATTCTTCTAATCCGGCCTCTTCGAGGGTTTCGAATTCAACAACATCTTCCCATTGCATTTCATCGACTAAATCTAATTGCATGATGATCCTTTCAAATGCCCCCCTTGCGGGGGGCTTGAGGGTTAAACGGAGGGGGTGATTTTCTTGATTTGGTTCAAGAGCTTCACGCACTCTGTAACATCAAATTCAGGCTTTTCAATACCCTGATACTTGCTGATCACTTCATCCAGTGACTTTTGCAAACGCTGATGGAGAGTCTTTTTAGCTTTTGCGGCTTTTTGCTCATCCGTCATTGTCTCTTGCTCTTCACGTTCACGGAGCTTGCTCTCAAGTTTTCCGATCAGTGAACCGATTTGTGTCTGCCAGTAGGCTTTCACACCCTTGTCAACTTGTGACAATGATTTGGTCTCAGCCGCAAGGATTTTCTGCACATCCTTGTCTTGCTTGCTGATCACAATGCCGCGAACCCGATTCCGGTTCTCAACAGTATCAGTGCGCTTTGCATCCAAGTGAACCGGACGCATGCCTTTTGACCACAAAAAGTCAGTGACTTGCACCCACTTGTTTCTAGCTGTTATCTCAGCACCAAAAGCCTCACCGATTTTCTTTTCGACTTGATCGTCAAAAGTGAAAGGGGGCAAAGCCGCAAGAGTTGCAACAGAACCAGAAACACCGGCTACAACAGTAGCCATAACGCTTTGAGCTTTCATTTGAAAGTCCTTCCAAAATGTCAGAGTAGAGATAAAACACCCTTTGAACCCGACAAACTCAACTGTATAGATGTTATTAGGTGATGTCAATGGATAGTAGAAACTATTGAAAAGTATTTTCTATTGACAAAAGATATTTCACTAGGACGCATCCTAGATTTTTTGGCGGATATGGTCAGACCTTGACCCTACCGGAGGGGGGACACCCCAAATTGGTTTGGAGTCCCGTGGCTGCTATGGCTGCTATTCTCCGCACTCAAAGACCACTTTTTTCAAAATGGGTACTTCAGATGCTCATTGTGTTCGCCGGGACGTACCTGTAATGAACACACAAAAAACGTGTTTGCCACGTGATTCTTAGACCCCCACCCCCGGGGCAGATATGAAACACACCCCCTATCAAAAATAGTACCCCCTGTAAAAATTTTATTTTTTGTGGTATGGTGCAGACTTCTATGAGGCATTTCGCCACATAAGCGCACAATTTGATATGGAACATTTGGTCTGCACACCCGACCTCGGCGTGGCCCTGCCGCCCGAAGGTATGCCGTACCCGCTCCTAAAAGAGAGGGCAGAGGCCGCTTGTGCAACTATTGATCTGCTACTGGGTGCGGGACTCAACCCACAACTGCTGATTCCAAAGCCTGAAGACCAAGACATTGCCGCTTCGGTGGTCGAGGCGTTTGCGCAAGACGAAGAAAAGACGAGCCAGTCGCTCACCACCAACAAGATTTCCGCCATGACCCCTGCGTCCTTGCTCCTTGTAAAGAGCACATTGGATGAGTTTGGGCATGCAGTGGTGGAAAGGGCTACGCAGATTCGCCATTTGGTGACAAATAAGCTGGTTTTGGAGTCAGAGAACCCTGATCCTAAGATCAGAATCCGTGCGTTGGAGTTGCTTGGCAAGATTTCAGACGTGGGGCTGTTCACCGAACGCTCAGAAGTGGTGATCACGGCGCGTTCTACGGAAGAATTGAAGCAGACTTTGCGTGAAAAGTTCAACAAACTGCGTGCAAAACTGGATGTGGTGGACGTTGAGCCTGTAAAAACCGTGGAAGCGATCAATTTGGACGAAGAACTGGGCATCCCAGCCCCTGTAAGCCCAGAATTTGCAGAAAATGTGCAAAAAACCGCCGAAGACGGGGTAACAAATTGAATTCCATGCCTCAAACCCCAGTTGAAGACCTCTCCGATGAGGAAATCGACTTTATGGTCGAGAATATTGAGCAATTTGAAGAGGAAGAACGTGCGGAAATTATGGCGGCGGCAGGTGCCCTGTCAGCCAGACGCCATGCGGCGGCATGCCATGCAGATTTAATTGAGTTTTGCAAGCACATGCAACCAGACTACAAGGTTGGTAAGCACCACCGCATCTTGGCAGACCTGCTGATGCAGATTGCCGAGGGTAACAAAGACCGTATTTGCGTGAATATCCCGCCTCGTCACGGTAAATCTCAGCTTGTGTCAATCTATTTCCCCGCTTGGTTCATAGGGAAATACCCTAATAAGAAGGTGATGATGGTCTCCCACACCACCGATCTGGCGGTGGACTTTGGTCGAAAGGTGCGAAACATCATCGACACCGACTTGTACCGTGACATTTTTCCAACAGTGGGGCTTGCCGCTGACTCCAAGTCAGCAGGGCGTTGGAACACCGCCGCAGGTGGCGAGTACTACGCTTGTGGTATCGGTAGCTCAATCGCAGGTCGTGGTGCTGACTTGCTTCTCGTCGATGACCCGCACTCCGAACAGGACGTGCTGAACGGCAACTTTGACGTGTTTGACAAGGCGTATGAGTGGTTCACCTTCGGTGCACGTACTCGTCTGATGCCCGGTGGTCGCGTTGCAATCATTCAAACACGTTGGCACTTGGCTGACTTGACAGGGCGCGTGATCAAGGATATGGCGCAGAACGAAGGCTCTGACCAATACGATGTGGTTGAGTTTCCTGCAATCCTTGAACTGCCAGACCCAAACAACGACCACATGACGATTGAGAAACCGCTGTGGCCTGAGTTTTTTGACCTCAAAGCACTGCACAGAACCAAGGCTTCGATGCCTCTGTTCCAGTGGAACGCACAGTATCAGCAGAACCCCACTGCCGAGGAAGCCGCTATCGTCAAGCGCGAGTGGTGGAACTACTGGAAAGAAGAAGACCCGCCGCACTGCGAGTACGTCATCATGTCTCTTGACTCTGCGGCAGAAGCGCACAACCGTGCCGACTTCACCGCGCTCACAACGTGGGGTGTGTTCCTCAATGAGAAGGACGACCGCTACAACATCATCCTGCTTAACTCAATCAAGCGGCGTGTTGAGTTTCCTGAACTCAAGCGCCTGTGCTACACCGAGTGGCAGGACTGGGAGCCAGACTCATTCATCGTGGAGAAGAAGTCCTCGGGAACGCAGTTGTATCAAGAGATCAGACGCACAGGTATACCTGTACAAGAATTCACTCCCCACAGAGGGACAGGCGACAAGACAGCACGTCTGAACTCAGTAGCCGACATCATCCAGTCTGGACTGGTGTGGGTGCCCGAGACGCGATGGGCAGAGGAGGTGGTCGAAGAAATCGCCGCTTTCCCATTCGCACAACACGATGACTTGGTGGACTCAACGGTGATGGCGCTCATGCGCTTCAGAGCAGGTGGGTTTATTAGGTTGCCCGACGACGAGGCGGAAGAGCCACGGTTCTTCAAGTCACGGGGTCGCGGCGGATATTATTAAAAGGAGAGATGAGATGTACATGATGGAGAAACTGGACGCATACAAGCAAGAGATCGAGCGCACGATCACGTGGCAAGAGTGGTACAAGCAGAATTACTGGATAACCAACAAAGACGTACCTGACTACCACAAAGAACTGATGCTTCGCTACGGCAACGAGATGCTACGCATCCACGATGACCTCAAAAAATACTGCAATGCTTTACTTATTAAGGCACAGGAGCACAATTCGTCTGTCGATAGATTGGTGTTTGAGCTTCGTAAGACCACTGAGGACTATCAGAAGCTGGACAAAAAGTACAAGGCGTTGAAGAAGAAAACAACGCCTACAAAGAAACCTGCGGCTAAGAAAGTCGCTAAACCTAAAGGAACCTGAGTATGGCTACAAGTTCAATTGATAAGGGGCTGTACTCCGCCCCAATGGGTATAGAAGAAGAGATGGGGGGCGACAACGCCCTTGAGATTGAGATCGTCAACCCCGACCAAGTAACGCTGGATGATGGCAGTGTGGAGATCACGCTTGGCCCCGATGATGGCATGGGTGAAGGTGACTTCGATGCCAACCTTGCAGAAGAGATGGATGCAGGTACTTTGTCGTCAATCGCTGAAGATTTGGATGACATGCTCACTGCCGACATTAACAGTCGCAAAGACTGGGCAGATACATTCGTCAAAGGTCTTGAAGTGTTGGGACTGAAGTACGAAGAGCGCACAGAGCCGTGGAGCGGCTCATGTGGGGTGTTCTCTCCACTGCTTGCAGAAGCGGCAATTCGCTTCCAAAGCGAGACCATCATGGAGACGTTCCCGTCCGCTGGCCCTGTGAAGACAGAGATCATGGGCGCGGTGACCAAGCTCAAGGAAGAAGCGGCAGAACGTGTTCGCATGGACATGAACTACACGCTCACTGAGAAGATGATTGAGTACCGCTCAGAGCACGAGCGACTGCTGTTCAACTTGGGTCTGGCTGGTTCAGGCTTCAAGAAACTCTACCCCGATCCAAGTCTTGATCGCCCTGTGGCGATGTTTGTTCCCGCTGAAGAGTTGATCATGCCTTATGGTGCGTCTCAGATTGAGACTGCCGAGCGCGTTACTCACTTGATGCGCAAGACCAAGAACGATGTGAAGAAGCTCCAAGTGGCGGGGTTCTATCGTGATGTTGAGTTGGGCGATCCCGTCAACATCAGCACAGACATCGAGAAGAAGAAAGCCGAGGAGCAAGGCTACTCAATCACGCAAGACGATGACCGCTATCAGTTTGCTGAGATGCACATCGACTACGACGTGCCGGGTTACGAAGACCCAGACGGTATAGCACGTCCGTACGTGATCACGTACGAGCGCGGTACCAAGGAGGTTGTAGCGATCCGCCGCAACTGGAACGAGGAAGACCCGCTCAAACTCAAGCGCCAGCACTTCGTGCAGTACAACTACATTCCGGGTTTCGGTGTGTATGGCATGGGTCTCATCCACATCATCGGTGGCTACGCACGTGCGGGTACATCTATCCTGCGCCAGCTTGTTGATGCAGGTACGCTGTCTAACTTGCCGGGTGGCCTGAAGTCTCGCGGTGCACGTATCAAGGGTGACGACACACCGATCTCTCCGGGCGAGTTCCGTGACGTGGACGTACCGAGCGGTGCGATCAAAGACAACATCATGGCGTTGCCATACAAGGAACCATCACAGGTTCTCTCTGGCTTGCTTGACAAGATCATGGACGACGGTCGCCGCCTTGGTGCTATCAGTGACATGAAGATCAGCGACATGAGCGCACAAGCACCCGTGGGTACCACCCTTGCGTTGCTGGAGCGTCAACTCAAGACTATGGGAGCGGTGCAAGCACGTGTGCACTATTCCATGAAGCAAGAGTTCAAGTTGCTCAAGGAGATCATCCGCGACTTCACACCTGATGAGTACAGCTACGAGCCTGACTATTCAGAGAACCGCGACATCAAGAAGTCCGACTACGACATGGTGGAGGTCATCCCTGTCAGCGACCCTAACTCGTCCACGATGGCCCAGCGCATCATGCAGTACCAAGCGGTGTTGCAGTTGGCGGCACAAGCACCACAGATTTATGACTTGCCTGTGTTGCACAGACAGATGATTGAAGTGTTGGGTGTGAAGAACGCAGACAAACTTGTTCCTGTGGAAGATGATGAGAAGCCTCGTGATCCAGTCAGCGAGAACATGGCTGTCATCAAGGGCAAGCCTGTCAAGGCGTTCATCTACCAAGACCATGATGCGCACATCGCTACGCACACATCGTTTATGAAAGACCCGATGATTGCACAGCAGATGGGTCAGAACCCACAAGCGCAGATGTTGTTTGCCGCGATGCAAGCGCACATCGCCGAGCACCTAGGGTACTCATACCGCCGCCAGATTGAAGAGCGTCTGGGCGTGTCTATGCCCGCACCTGATACTGAGTTGCCACCCGAGATGGAAGTGCAGTTGTCACGCCTCGTGGCTCAAGCCTCTCAACAACTGTTGCAGATTCACCAAGGTCAGGCCGCACAGCAACAAGCACAGCAAGCCGCACAAGACCCGCTGGTTCAGTTGCAACAAGCCGAGTTGCAGATCAAGCAACAAGAAGTTCAGCGCAAGGCACAGAAAGATGCCGCAGACCTTCAGCTTGCACAAGAAAAACTTGGCATCGACCGAGAGAAGGTGCAGGTTCAGAAGGACAAGATCGGTGTGGACGCAAACCTGCGTGTCGCACAGATCGAGGCCACCATGCAGAAAACAGGAGAGTAAAAGATGGACGAACGCATCATGCAACTGTTGCTTGACAAGAACAAGCAACGCCGTCAGGAATTGTTGGAGCACCTTGGCACAGGCAGTGTCAAGGATTACGCCGAGTACCGCGAAATCGTAGGAGTCTTGAGAGGTCTACTCCACGCATCCCAAAACATTGAAGACCTTTTGGAACGAGTAAAGGAGAAAGAAGATGAGTGAATTTTTGGCGGAGCAAGCAATTGATCTATCTAAAATTTTGAACAAGGCCAAAGAAGAAAAGGCACGACAACTGCCCAAACCCCAAGGCTACAAGATTTTGGTGACGTTGCCGCCTGTTGAAGAAGAGATTGGGGATACGGGGCTGATCAAGTCTGCGCAGTCCATGTACCACGAGCAACTTCTCACAAACGTGTTATTTGTTGTGGAGTTGGGCGACATGTGTTACTCAGACAAGGATCGCTTCCCAAGCGGCCCTTGGTGCAAGAAAGGTGACTTTGTTATGTGTCGTGCCAACACTGGCACGCGCTTCAAGATTCACGGCACTGAGTTTCGGTTGATCAATGATGACTCGGTGGAAGCGGTGGTTCAAGACCCCCGTGGCATCGAGCGTGTGAACTAAGGAAAAATCATGGCTGAATACGAAAAAGATAGTTTCAAGTTCCCTGACGAGAATATCGTTGGGAAGAAGGACGATAAGGACGAAGAGAAGCTGGAGATTGTGATTGAAGGCGAGGAAACGTCCGTCAAAGTCGAGGTAAAAGACGACACTCCCGAGCGGGATCGAGGCCGCAAACCGATGACCGACGCCCCCGAAGAGGTCACGGAAGAAGAGTTGATGAAGTACAAGGATGTCAAGCTACGTGATCGCTTGGCACATCTTAATAAAGGTTACCACGAAGAACGCCGCGCCAAGGAGCGTGCGGAGCGTGAACGTGAGGAGGCACTAACTATTGCCCAGCGTATCCTGCAAGAGAATGAGCACCTCAAAGGTAGTGTCAACAGCAATCAGAAGATGCTGATTGAGCAAGCCAAGACGGTTGCCGCCAAGGAATTGGAAGAAGCCAAGAAAAAGTACAAGGCGGCTTACGAATCTGGCGATGGAGATGCAGTTACTACTGCCCAAGATGAACTGATGTCAGCCAAGCTCAAAGCGGAGCGAATTAACAATTTTCGTCCTAGGGCTTTACAAACACAAGAAACCCGTGTACAAACAGACCCAATGCCCCAAAACCCTGCGAGTGGGGCATCTGTTAGGGACGATAAAGCAGTAGCGTGGAAAGATCGCAACCGCTGGTTCAACCAAGACAGAGAAATGACCGGATTCGCACTCGCAGTGCACGAGCGGCTGGTCGAGGAAGAGGGAGTTGATCCCCGATCCGACACGTATTATGAGCGTATCGACGCTCGAATGCGCGAGAAGTTTCCTGAGAAATTTCAGGATGGCAACGGTGGCAATGAAAAACCCCGTCGTAGTTCGGTGGTGGCACCTGCAACGCGAAGCACAGCGCCTAAAAAGATCGTGCTGACGCCAAGTGCAGTAAGCATCGCCAAGCGGCTCGGGATTCCACTTGAGCTTTACGCGAAGAAAGTCGCAGAAGGAATGAGGAACGAATAATGGCTGAGAACAAATTGACCCAACAAAATCGTGAAGAACGTGACCAAGGCTCCCGTGTAAATACGGCGCGTCCTATGACTTGGGCACCACCTACACTGCTCCCCGACCCTGCCCCTCAAGAAGGTTGGCAATTCCGTTGGATTCGTATTTCCACCCAAGGCCAGAACGATCCCTCAAATCTCTCGTCCAAGCTCCGCGAAGGATGGGAGCCTTGCCGTGCCCAAGACCACCCCGAGATTCAGCTTTTTGTTGACCCCGCAAGTCAATTCAAGGACAACATCGTCGTGGGCGGTCTGATGCTTTGCAAGACCCCATCTGAAATGGTTGCACAGCGTGATGCTTGGTTCCGCAAACAAGCGGAATCCCAGATGCAGTCTGTTGACAACAACTTCTTGCGCGAAAGCGACCCTCGTATGCCGCTCTTTAACGAGCGCAAAACGAGCGTTACATTTGGCAAAGGTTTTTAATTCAGGAGTCCTTAAATGGCTTATCCCACAGTAGATAAGACGTACGGCTTAAAACCAGTCAACCGACTGGATGGTCTGCCTTACGCCGGAGCGATCCGTCAAATCCCAATTGCATCTGGTTATGCCACTGCAATTCTCAATGGTGACACAGTGCAGGTTGACACCAACGGCTACCTCGTAGCCAAGTCTACAACTGCCACTGGTGATGCTGTTGGTGTCTTGGTTGGTTGCTCGTATGTGAACTCTAGCGGTCAACCCGTGCAAGGTCAGTACTACCCCGCATCGCAATCGACTTCTACCGCATTGGCCTTTGGCTATGTTGTGGATGATCCTAATGCTGTGTTCAAGGTTGTAGCTACCAATGGTCAGACTACTGTTCCTACGGCTTTCACCCGCGCTATCGTTGGTTCCAACGTGGCTATGTCTGTTGCTACTGGCAACACGACTACTGGTGATTCGTACTACGGTATTGACGGCACTTCTGCCGCCACGACCAACACGTTGCCAATTCGCGTCGTTGACGTTGTGCCCGATACTGCGACTGGCCCAGCCAACGCAACCGCCACGACTTACTACGAGTTTTTGGTGAAGTTCAACCTGCACCAATATACTGATACCACAGGTATCTAAGGAGTAAATAAATGGCTATTTCACGCGCACAACTGCTCAAGGAATTACTCCCCGGTCTGAACGCTTTGTTCGGTATGGAGTATGAGCGATATGGTGAAGAACACAAAGAAATCTACGAAACCGAGACTTCTGAGCGTTCTTTTGAAGAAGAAACCAAGCTGTCTGGCTTCAGCGCCGCACCTGTCAAGAATGAAGGCTCCGCCATTCAGTACGACAACGCGCAGGAAGCATGGACTGCACGCTACACCCACGAAACCATCGGCATGGGCTTCTCGGTCACCGAAGAAGCTATGGAGGATAACTTGTACGACAGCCTGTCGTCACGTTACACCAAGTCGCTGGCTCGTGCTATGGCGTACACCAAGCAGGTCAAAGCCGCTTACGTGCTGAACAATGCGTTCAACACCGCAGTGACTTACGGTGACGGCGTTACCTTGTGTAACACTTCTCACCCGCTGATCTCTGGTGGCGTTAACAGCAACCGTCCTACGACTGGCGCTGACCTGAACGAAACATCGTTGGAAAATGCTGTTATTCAGATCGCTGGTTGGACAGACGAACGTGGTCTGTTGATCGCCGCTCGTCCCAAGAAGTTGATTGTTCCTCCACAATTGATGTTCGTTGCAACTCGTCTCCTTGAGACTGAATTGCGTGTTGGCACAACCGACAACGACATCAACGCCTTGAAGAACAATGGCTCGATTCCCGAAGGTTATCGTGTCAACCACTTCTTGACAGACACAAACGCATGGTTCTTGATGTCTGACGTGCCTAACGGTTTGAAGCACTTTGTCCGTACTCCGCTGTCTACCAGCATGGACGGCGACTTCGACACAGGTAACGTCCGCTACAAGGCCCGTGAGCGTTACAGCTTCGGCGTCTCTGACCCATTGGGTATCTTCGGATCACCCGGTTCGTCCTAATCAGAAAGGGGGGAGTAATTCCCCCCTTTTTGTTTGTTTTGGTGTATATTGGCACCAACCGGGATTTCCGGTGCATCAAACTGTCCCGGCAGACGACATACCGATTGATGCACTTAACTTGTATGTAAGGAACCTATCATGGGAATCGCAACTCACCTCGGCCCGTGGCTCTTGGGCACTAACCGTTACACGGTTGGTACTGCCGCCGCCGACACTCGCAACACTGGCGCAACTCAAGTTGTTCAAGTTGATACCGTCAACTTCAATGACGCTGACAACGCCAACGCTTTTGTACTCCCCGCTGGCTCATTGATTACGAATCTTCGTTTTATCACGACCACTACTTTTGATGCCGCTACCACAATCACTTTGTCGATTGGTGGCACCGCCATCACTGCCGCTCTGACTGTGACCAACCCCGGCGTGTACTCATTTACTGCCGCCGCTACTGAAGCCGCCGCCGCTTTGTGGGCCAACACTGGCACGACCGACAAGTTTGTGACCTACACCGTTGCACAAGGTGCTTCCACCGCTGGTGTGGGTCAAATTGTTGCCGAGTACGTGGTGCGCAATTCTGACGGCACAATGTATCAGTCTTCACAGCAAAACTAATTGATCTCGGGAGCTTCGGCTCCCTTTTCTAAAGGAGATTGATTATGAATCAGACCAATGTACAACAAGCACACTTGAACGCAAGTGGCTTTATGGTGCTCGGTAGAAACCGTGTCCGTGGTATTTCATTCACGGGCAGTGCAACTGCTGGATACGTCACATTGTTTG
>Ga0209191_1000133_pt1 | contig 59563 bp, 47 predicted proteins | sample S_130626_EF_Meta_FD_187320 | JGI IMG/M metagenome (GOLD analysis project Ga0209191, IMG submission 187320) | Freshwater microbial communities from Lake Simoncouche, Canada to study carbon cycling - S_130626_EF_MetaG (SPAdes) (version 2) | ecosystem: Environmental > Aquatic > Freshwater > Lake ...
TTCGGATGATGCTGCGTGAGAAAGAAGGATATGAATAATATCGTCGGGATTAGATAATGGTTTGTTGGCGGTAGATTTTTTGGATTTCTGGGTAACCCCTTCAACAGGAACTTCAGAAGCCGCTTCAGGAACCACCTTTGGCTTTCTTGCCTTCTTGGCTGCCTTAGGCTTGTCCTCCACAGGAACTCCTTCTACAGGAACCGCTTCAGAAACCACTTCAGGAACCACCTTTGACTTTCTTGCCTTCTTCTCCGCCTTTGGCTTGTCCTCCACTTGAACTCCCTCTACAACTCCCTCTACAACTCCCTCTACAGGAACCGCTTCAGAAACCACCTTTGGCTTTCTTGCCTTCTTCACTGCCTTTGGCTTGTCCTCCACTTGAACTCCCTCTACAACTCCCTCTACAACTCCCTCTACAGGAACCGCTTCAGAAACCACCTTTGGCTTTCTTGCCTTCTTCACTGCCTTTGGCTTTACCTCTACTCCTTCCTCTGGAAGGGAAGGGGTCGTTGGGGTAGAATCCCTACCCGTAGGTTTCCCTACCTTTCTGGATTTCTTGGCCGCCTTAGGCTTTACCTCCAGTCCCTCCGCAGGAAGGGAAGGGGCGTCCGGGGAAACCGTAGGTTTCCTGGATACCATTTTAAACTCAACATTTTCATAATTGGTATAGAATTCAGTTTGAACCCCAACATCATCATTCATTTTGATATCCGCTAAAATAGTTTGGAAGACTTCATCATTGATTAAATTTTTATTTTTTAATTGTAGAGCAACCCAGTAGCCAAAGTATAAATACTTTTGGAATTTAGGAGCAAGCTTAGGGGAATCAGAAACTTTTTTTGGTTTTTTTTCTTTAGTTTGTTTAACTGCAACTTCAACATGTTGAACATCAATAGCAGCAACACTGGTTTGGATAGCAACGTCATTAACGATAATTTGTTCGGTAGACATTTTTGAAAATTGGTAAATTCGCTTGGTTTGGTTTTGGTTATTCGCTTGTTTTGTTGTTTGAGTGCTCTTAGAATATTAGGAAAAAAGTAATTCAATTTTTTAGGGGAAACCAAGTTTTCCCCTATGACCCCTTCCTTTTTTATTGGGAAGTTCTCTTTTGTAGGGAAACTACGTTTCCCCTACGACCCCTTCCTTTTGCGAAGTTCTCTTTTGTAGGGAAACTACGTTTCCCCTACGACCCCTTCCTTTTGCGAAGTTCTCTTGTTGAAGGCCCTTGTTGAAGTTATCTTTTTACACCTTATAATAATTTAAAAAGAAGTAATTATACATCAGAAATGGGAATTTATAATAATGGTAGTATCTTTGGAATAAGAATATATAATTTCAATGATGATTTTGCGAATATATTATTTGAAGAAAAATATGATGAAAAAATGAGTTATGGACAAATGAGGGAAGCATATTTATTCTATACTGAGTTGAATAACAAAAATGAATTGCGTTTTCAATATTATACTGAATGTAGTAGCACATACGGTGAAGGAATTTATTTAGATTGGTATCCAATATCGTTGAATTTATTTTTAGAAAAATTCGGTGTTTGAAAACAGATGTAAAATTATATAGAATTGGTATACTATATAATTCTTTATGAAAAGGTTGTAGGGCTCTAATCCCTATTTCTCGATATCCTACTCAAAAATCGATATCCCACTCATTTCTCGATATCTATGAAAACACCCTTTTCACAGGTTCTCTTTTATTCTTTATAAATTTGTATAGAATAATCTTTATAGGGGATTATAGAGTATCTTATACAGGACAATACTGTGTATTCTTTGCTGAGGGGAATGATAGAGTATCATAAAGAGAACCTTGTCGATTATTTTATACAAGGGGATGATAGAGTATTATAAAGAGAACCTTGTCGATTATTTTATACAAAGGGAATGATAGAGTATTATAAAGAGAACCCCTCCAAAAGAAAAAGGAAGGGGTCGTAGGGGAAACGTAGTTTTCCTACTTAGTAATAACTACTTCCTTGAGAACATTTTTCACGATTTTATCATTGAACTTCTTTTCTTGTTCATCCCCAAAACCCCCTAATGCTACCATCGCCATCTCATTGAAACGGGTATTTGCAACTGTATTGTTCTCTTTACATTCGGGATATTCTTTTTGCCACTCTTGAACTTGGTTTAAATTCAATTGTGCAATACTATTGATCGCCCATTTTAATTTTTTCTTTTCCAGGTTCTCTTTCTCCCAACTATCATTGTCTTTTACATAAACTGTTTCACGTTTCACATCGGTACAATGTAATGGTCGTCGTTCCACCTCTAATCTTTTCAATTCATTGATGAAAATACGTGAAATACCATCTACAAAACCAATTTTACCGGTCGTTTCGAAGTCTTGTGTGGTTAGTTTAATAGAACTAATAAAATCTTGAATATTCATCGCATTCTTACACGTTTCATTCAGGAAGAAATTCAAATTGAATTGATTATTGTTATTGTTGTTATTAGAATTCACCATACTGGGTTTCTTGGCCATTTCAATCAATTGTTTATTTTGTTCTATTAATTGGTCTTCTTTTTCTAATAATTTATTTTGTAATTCTTTATTTTGTTCAACGAGAACATTTTGAATTTCTTTACTTTGTTTAATAACTTCTAATATCAATTCCATAGGGATATTATTCGTAATACTTGATTTATTTTCATGAACAGTTTTTTTGTCTACCGTGTTATTCTCTACGATTACACATTTTTTACGATGTTTCCATAAACCACTCTGAGTAGTAAACTCTTTATTACAATGTTCACAAACATTACATTTTGCTATTTTATTCACATTTTTTTTATGTTTTTCACTCGTTAAATGCCGTAAATAATTTGTTTTTTTATTACAATTATAATTACAATGGTCGCAAATAAACGTTGCTCGTTTTTCATTTCCGTCGTTTTCCATTTGAGCAGTAGTGTTTTGTATCAATGAACTGTTGTTCGTCGCTGCTATTCCGTCAGTCATATGTATTTTGGAATATTGAATATTGGTTAAACTCTCAATATTTAATTCCATTATAATATAATTGGAAATAAAAACGAGCTTCTAAATCTTTTTCTAATAAAATAATAAAAAATTTATGCAAACAACATTTTTACAAAAAAACGTAATTTACTGCAAACCGCTGCAAAATCAAAAATCACGATTTTTCTAAAAAAAATGATCGGCCCTTTTTCATTTTTGGACATTTTAAAAATGTCCATTTTCAGAAAACCTCGACCACTTTCTTTTTGCACTTTTTCAATGATTTTATTAGGAGACTGAAAAAATAAAAATAAAAGGATATTTATATTTTTAACATGAAATAACAAGCAAACGCCCCAGTCAAATAGAATAAATGGTAAATCTAGGTGTCCCCTACTGAGAACCTTTAGAAAACCCAAATAAAGAAAAAAAGGGTTGTTCGGGAAACTACGTTTCCCACCATAATATATGGATAACGAAGACCTTAAAATAATACCTTATACTGCAACCTCTTTATCTGTAGTTGGACGGTTTATATTTATGTTTGCTCTTTATAGAAATAAAAGCACCAATAGCATGTCTTTATTGTTTTGTATTTTAAGTATTATATCATCCGGCATGTGGGTTTATTATAGTGTGAAATCGCATGATACACCCATGATTTTAAGAAGTTCTACCGAAATAACATTGTTGACTATATCTTCTATTTACATTATTCGAAATAAAATTATAAATCATAGAGCGGATGTATTGCCCACCTAGAGTAGGGAGTAGGGAAACCAAGGGTAGGGATTCTACCCCTACAACCCCTTCCTTTTCTTTTGATTATGTTCTCTATAATACTTTATAAATACCCCCGATAAAAAGGAAGGGGGTTGTAGGGGGAAACTACGTTTCTCTACCTACTACGATTTCCTTGAGAACATTCTTGACAATTTTATCATTGAACTTTTTTTCTTGTTCATCCCCAAACCCACCTAATGCTACCATCGCCATTTTATTGAACTCAGTATTAGCAACCGTATTGTTCTCTCTACATTCCGGATATTCTTGTTGCCACTGTTGAACTTGATTTAAATTCAATTGTGCAATACTATTGATCGCCCATTTTAATTTTTTCTTTTCTTGGTTCTCTTTTTCCAACGTATCATTGTCTTTCACATAAACCGTTTCTCGTTTCACATCAGTACAATGTAATGGCCTACGTTCTACTTCTATTCTCTTCAATTCATTGATAAAAATACGAGAAATACCATCGACAAAACCAATTTTACCGGTCGTTTCGAAGTCTTGTGTGGTTAGTTTAATAGAACTAATAAAATCTTGAATATTCATGGCGTTTTTACAGGTTTCATTGAGGAAGAAACTCAAATTGAAATGATTGTTGTTATTAATATTATTATTATTATTATTAGAATTCACCATACTAGGTTTCTTGGCCAATTCAATCAATTGTTTTTGTTGTTCTATCAATTGTTCTTCTTTTTCCAATAATTTTTGTCCTTGTTCTAATAATTTTTGTTGTAATTCTTTATTTTGTTCAACGAGAACATTTTGAATTTCTTTACTTTGTTTCACTATTTCCATAAACATCTCAGTATTGATAATTTGATTTATAGATGAAGTTGGTTGAGATACATCCTTACAAATTTTGTTATGTTTACATAGGCTTGATTGATGTTTATATATTTTATCACAGTTTTTACATTTATAAACGATAGATGGTGTATGGGTATTTTCATTAGCCATACTTAGTATTTTACACCTATTTATGTGTTTAGCACTCATATTGTGTCTGTTAAAATCTTTTTTATTATTAGTTTTGAAGTCGCAATGTTCGCAAGTAAATTTGAGAAAAAATGTATTAGGCATACTACTAAATTATGGCTAAATAATTTTACCCCTATCATAAACGAATAAAAAATAATAAAAAAAATTATGTGTTGTTGGAAAAACGTATTTTTCATAAATTAAAGCATTTTGCAGTAAAATCAAAAATCATGATTTTTCCAAAAAAAATGATCGGCCCTTTTTCAATTTTGGACATTTTAAAAATGTCCATTTTCGGAAAACCTCTACTACTTTATTTTTGGACTTTTTCAATGATTTTATGAGAACACTGAAAAAATAAAAATAAAAGGATATTTATATTTTTATAGATGAATTAAGCAGCAGACCCCGTAAACAAAACCCAACAAAGAATAAATACAACGGAAGGGGTCGTAGGGGAAACGTAGTTTCCCTACTCCTACAAAAATTGAATTACTTTTTTCCGAATATTTTATATTCACTCAAAACAACAACAACAACAACATGAACCAATTATTAAACGAACTAGGTATACGTAAGGCTTCTATCGCCAGTATCATGATAGATAAAATAAAACAAAAAGAAACAATCGAACTATTACAATCATATGATATTTCTGTATTAATGGAATTGAACAAAACCCTCAATGAAGAAGCGAATGACTTGTATCAAATAGTTCATAAAAGAAGAATGGCCTATGTAGAAAAAGTGCGCAAACATTCCAATGGTCAAGGCGGATTCATTGATTTGAATTCTGACCAAGATGATACCGCAAACTTATCATGTGGTATTACCGCGATATATAGAGTCATGGACCAAATAGACAAAATAATTTATAAAAAAAATATTGTAATAGACGAACAAAAAAATAAAAATAAAAATGATATGTGTAAAATGATAACATTGATATTGATAATACTACCAATGTTATATATGTTCTTATAAACAAATAACACAAAAAAGTTAGAGGAATGTCTTCTAACTTTTTTGTTTCAGGTTCTCTTTCCTCAAGGAATGATAGAGTATTATAAAGAGAACCCGACCAAAAGAAAAGGAGTGGGGGTCTCGTAGGGGAAACTACGTTTCTCTACCTACTACGATTTCCTTGAGAACATTCTTGACGATTTTATCATTGAACTTTTTTTCTTGTTCATCTCCAAACCCACCTAATGCTACCATAGCCATTTTATTGAACTCAGTATTAGCAACCGTATTGTTCTCCCTACATTCCGGATATTCTTGTTGCCACTGTTGAACTTGATTTAAATTCAATTGCGCAATACTATTGATCGCCCATTTTAATTTTTTCTTTTCTTGGTTCTCTTTTTCCCACGTATCATTGTCTTTCACATAAACCGTTTCTCTTTTAACATCAGTACAATGTAATGGCCGACGTTCTACTTCTATTCTCTTCAATTCATTGATAAAAATACGAGAAATACCATCCACAAAACCAATTTTACCGGTCGTTTCGAAGTCTTGTGTGGTTAGTTTAATAGAACTAATAAAATCTTGAATATTCATGGCGTTTTTACAGGTTTCATTGAGGAAGAAACTCAAATTGAAATGATTGTTGTTATTAATATTATTATTAGAATTCACCATACTAGGTTTCTTGGCCAATTCAATCAATTGTTTTTGTTGGTCAATCACTAGGTCCTCTTTTTCCAATAATTTATTCTCTTTTTCCAATAATTTTTCACCTTGTTCTAATAATTGGTTCTCTTTTTCCAATAATTTGGCTTGTAATTCTTTCGTTTGTTCAATGAGAACATTTTGAATTTCTTTACTTTGATTAAGTATGTCTAAGAAAATTTTAGGTGTTATCATATTAGATATCATCGTGTTTTGTAATTTATTTGTTTCTTCATTACTACTTATAAATTCGCATTTTTTTTTATGTTTCCATAGTGCGTTATAATGAATATATTCTTTATCGCAATATTCGCAGATATAGTTGGATTGGTTATACCCTCTTGAAATGTTTTTATTATGTTTTGATGTTAATAAATGCTTATCATAGTTCGTTTTATTTTTTGAATTAAAATTACAAATTTCACAGCAAAAATTATTCTCAACATTTTTTATATTGCCTGAAATGGCCATTACTGCCTGTTTTGTAGCCAATTGATGTTTTAATGTTAGATTGTGTTTATTAAAATTAAATATTTTGCTCGTATGATAATCACAAATAATACAGTGATATTTATAGTTGTTTATAGACATGAAATAATTGCCTAAATCTATATATTAGGCAATGAAAAGATTTATCTAAGTAGTTTTCCAATGAAATAACAAAAAAATTTATGCAAACAACATTTTTACAAAAAAACGTAATTTACTGCAAAATGATGCAAAATCAAAAATCATGATTTTTCCAAAAAAAATGATCGGCCCTTTTTCAATTTCGGACATTTTAAAAATGTCCATTTTCGGAAAACCTCTACTACTTTATTTTTGGACTTTTTCAATGATTTTATGAGAACACTGAAAAAATAAAAATAAAAGGATATTTATATTTTTATAGATGAATTAAGCAGCAGACCCCGTAAACAAAACCCAACAAAGAATAAATACAACGGAAGGGGTCGTAGGGGAAACGTAGTTTCCCTACCACAAAAATTGAATTACTTTTTAATAAATATCTTATATTCAACCAAACCAACAACAATAACAACAACACCAAAAATGATGAAGAAAACCCTGAATGAAAACGTGCGCAAACCAATGAAACGACCAGATGCTACTGTGATGATTGATTGCGGTAAAATAAGCGACCGATTTGAAAAAATAACTTTAAAAACTACTAGACAAGCAATTGAGAAAACCGAACAAAAAATATTAGAAGATAACTCTACCAACTCAGAAAAATTACCAGCGTTATTACAACTATATAAAAGAAATATATTTGCTCCATCAGGAAAATATATGTTTAAACAATTTCAAGAAGGCTCCGAAGATTATAAGAATTGGGGTTCGGATGTTATCTTGTATTATATAGTAAGAAAAGTTTTATACAATGAAAGCATACCATTTTAAGAATACAATACTTAATCCCTTACTCACTCACTTACTTACTCATTCACTCACTTACTTACTCCTTATAAAGAAATTTACAAAAAAGTTAGAGGAACTTCTTCTAACTTTTTTGTTTCAGGTTCTCTTTTTCTATCAAAATATTTTGCTTTTGTTTTTTAATTACAGAAGCAAACAACGGATATAAAGAATATATTATAATTCTTTTATTGATATAATATGAATAAATTTAATATTGTTGAATTGATAGAGAACAATCCTCTTACAAAATTATCAAATATATATCAAAGTAAAATACTTACAAAAATTAAAAATATATTTGATAATGAAGAGCAACAAATGTTTGTAGCAAGTTTTTATTGTTATCTGAATTATAATAATACCGATTTTATAGTCGATTTTGATAATGTATGGAAATGGTTAGGTTTTAATAAGAAAGATAAGGCAAAAAAGTTATTAGAATTATATTTCAAACCAGATATCGAGTATAAAGTTTTGCTCCTCCATAAGGGGGAGCAAAAAGGAAGAGGAGGACATAATAAAGAAACAATATTACTAACTATAAAAACGTTTAAATCATTATGTTTAAAGGCATGCACAAAAAAGGCAGACCAAATACATGAATATTATTTGAAATTAGAAAATATTTTACAAGAAGTTCTCAATGAAGAAACAAATGAATTACGAATACAATTACAAGAAAAAGATAAACAAATACAAAACGTGGAAACCGATAAACGTATTATTAAAGAAAATACAATATTAGAACATTTTCCAAACAATGTTCAATGTATTTATTATGGTATTATTGATAATACTAATTCAGAGAATGAAACATTAATTAAATTTGGTTGTTCAAACTTTTTATCAAACCGTATTGAACGGCATAAAAAAACATATTCAAATTTTTATTTACTAAATGCTTTTAGAGTAGATAATAAAGTTCTCGTTGAAAACTCAATGAAACATCATTCACTATTATCGAAATTACGAAGAACTATTCGCATTAATAATATCTCGCATAATGAATTATTAGCTATAAATAATTTATCTTTTGAAAAGTTAGACATTATAATTAAAGATATAATTACGAATATGGAATATAATCCTGAAAATTATAAAAAACTATTGACTGAATATGAAGCCCTTAGCAAAACGAATACTAATTTATTGAACGAAATCGCGAATATGAAAAATCATATTCAACCGAATGAAACTGAAATAAAGCAATTGAATATACAATTATTATTATTATCAGAAGAGAACCAGAAACTTAAAAATGAAAATATCAAGTTATTGAAACAATGTAAAAATATTCAAGGTACAAATATAGATGATAATAATGTATTGAATTCATTGAAACGTATTACGAAAAGTAGTGATGGCTTATATCATATTGGACAATCTACATATATTCATTGTTATGGTTCTAGAGAACAAGTATGGAATGATATTGCTTACAAAACCGCAGGAGGATTGACTAAAATGGACTTAATTGTTAATAAATCTGGAAAGATTGTCTCTAAGAAAAAATTTATTTCGGAAAAAACAAATAATCATTTGAATAAATTTAATCAATCAAGAAAATAATCAATATAAATTGAGTATCTTCACAGTATTCTTTATCGGTGAAACTATCCAGTCTTCTTTATCCATTCTGAAACGATTTTATAATCAGTTGGGTGGTTGGTTTCACATACTTCTATTACTTCCTTATCTGCTGAAACATATCCATATCCAGAACCATAGCATAACCCTATATGGCCAAACAATTTGGTATTCGTAGTATGAATAACATATTTATTGGGTTGTATCATTATGGTATTGATATAATGTGTATTCAATATCATACCCGTTAATTTTAAAAATTTACTCATATAATTATTATTTATTTGTTATGTTTAAACCCTTTCAGGTTCTCTTTTATACAAATATATTTTGATACTGAAGATTCATATCCAAACTTTTTTGTTAGTGGTCTTATCCAGGGGTCTTATCAAAACCCTTTGATAGGGGTCTTGTCCAGGGGTCTTACACAGTGAAATATCGATATCCTACTCAATTATCGATATCCCACTCATTTCTCGATATCTATGAAAAAGGGGCTTTCTAGGGGGGGTTAGAGTTCATATAATATATTTAATGAAGGGATATAGAGGGTTGCCTGGGGTGATGACGTCATCAGTACCACAGTATCCTGGACATAGGGATTAGCCAGGACATCAACAGGACAAAAGAATCAGCGAAGACCCGGCCTCTAGACAAAGACACTCGACAAACCCCTCTAGACAAAGAACCAGACAAACCCCTATAGACAAAGACACTCGACAAACCCCTCTAGACAAACAACCAGACAAACCCCTGTAGACAAAGAACTCGACAATAACCAACGAAAAGAAGAAGGAAGGGGTCGTAGGGGAAACGTAGTTTCCCTACCCTACAAACAATATAAACACATCACGCTCTATATATAAATGGCTACTAGAAAATTGATTTCAAAAACATCTCCAACAATAACAACAAATACAACTATGGAAACGACAACGACAGTACCACAAACCACAAAAGCACCACCAAAAGCAAAAGGAAGGGGACGCAAAGTAAATACAAAAGAAACAACAACCACAACAGAACAACAACAAGAAGAAGCACCAGAAGAAGAAGCAAGGGGTGGTAGGGGAAACGACATTTCCCCACAAGGAAGGGGTCGTAGGGGAAACGTAGTTTCCCTACAAAACGGCGTTTCCCTACCCCTACAAGATGGTATAGAATTCTATTTGGGCGATTCACTCACTACGAATATAGACAAGAAATTCCGTATGATATATTTCGATCCTCCCTTCAATTCAAATCGCGATTATTCCTTAAACGCCGATAGCGAAGTGGGCTTTTCAGACAAATGGACCGACGCCGATTATGAAGAATTCATCCGAAAAAACATAGACAAATTATATTCCTTATTGGAAGACGACGGTACATTATTCTTTCATATATCTACATCGTGTATGTTTATACCCGAAAAAGTATTGCGTAACAAATTCAAGTTCGTCGAACCAATATTTTGGAAGAAATGCCGCTCGAAGAATAACGTCAAAAACAAATTAGGCTCTACCATTGATATTATATGGAAATGTAATAAAATAGCCAAAGCCAAATTCAACGTCGTCTTACAAGAAAAAAACGCCGAATATTTGGAAAATTCCTTTAAAAACAAAGACGCGGTCGGCAATTACGCATTGGGACATCTAGTCACCGAAAATACCAAACGCGGATATATGTATGAAATCTCTATAGAAGGTCTCACGTTCAATCCACCCTCCGGTTGGCGTATCAAAGAAGAAGAATTGAAAAAATTAATCGAACAAAACCGAATCCATCTACCCAAAAAGAAAGACGGCAAATTATATAAAAAAATATATCTACACGAAAATCCAGGGAAACCATGTACCGATTTATGGGACGATATTCATTCCATCAGTCAAGGTAGCGAAATACGAAAATATCCTACAGCCAAACCCGTGAAATTATTAGAACGGCTGATTGAAATATCAACCGATGAAAATGATTATGTATATGACCCTATGTGTGGTTCGGGCACGACCGCCGCCGCGTGTTATAATCTAAAACGAAAATGTATCATCAACGATATTAACGAGGATGTTATCCCTATTATTCAATCCAGATTTACCGCGTAAAAAAAGGACCAACCCTTTTTTTATTTTTTTATAGAATTACAAACTAAAATAATATACCTTAGTCTCATACTTAATATGAGCACGAAACATTGTCTACGCAAGAGTCAATGAATTTATCGACATTTTCTTGTTGTATTTTAATACAGGCGACCGCGCCTTTTTTTCCTAATAATGCGTTTACCCCATTATTAGTAACCGAACGAATCCTCAAATGAGTATTGATTTCAGTCCCGTCAGCAGTAACCAACCAGATTTGTTTACTGGTCACCGCGCGAGCAGTACTTTTTAGAATAAATCTAGAATCTGCCGCGGGTTTAAAATAAGGTTCAAGTTTTGATTTATGAAACATCGTCAATTGTTTTTTAGAAACTCGATTTACGATAATGTAATCAGGATAAGGATCATAAATACTGGCTAATATACTGCGGATTTGGTCGGAAGTTAATTGATTCATCCAATTCGCCAATATAACATTCAACTCGCTTCGGATAGCAGGTGTTGCTTCTTTACCCGCGTGTTTTTGTTTGAATTCGGCGAATGCGGTTTTCAATTCTTCTGAATCATTTGATTTATTAATCCAATCGTGAGTTCCGCTTTTATGGTTTTTAATGGACAATTCAAGGGACTTCTCACCGATTTGCGCAACACAATCCGCTTTCTGTTGTGTGCCGCCTTCGTGCCTCCAAACAATATCGGAGGCAACTGATGATGTTCCATCGGGATTCGAAGAGTTGTTTTTTAAGAATGTATTGATTTCATTTGCTGGATTTTGATTTAAATAATCCACCACAAATTTTTCATTGATAATACCATTGACGTGGTTCTCTCCGGCGTGTGGGAATACCATGTTTTGTTTTTGTTGTTGTTGTTTTGTTAGAGCGTTGTAGTTGTTTTTGGGTACTCTTCAACTATTTATAAAAAGTAATTCAATTTTTAGGGAAAACCTTGTAGGGAAACCTACGGTTTCCCCTACGACCCCTTCCCTGTGGGGAAACCAAGGTTTCCCCTACACCCCCTTCCTTTTATATCAAAGGGAATTGTAAAGTATTATACAGATAACCTAACAAAAGAAAAAGGAAGGGGTCGTAGGGGAAACCTAGGTTTCCCTACTTATTACTACTTCCTTAAGCACATTCTTCACGATTTTATCATTGAACTTCTTTACTTGTTCATCTCCAAAACCACCTAATGCTATCATCGCCATCTCATTGAAACGGGTATTCGCTACAGTATTGTTCTCCTTACATTCGGGATATTCTTGTTGCCATTGTTGAACTTGGTTTAAATTTAATTGAGCAATACTATTAATCGCCCATTTTAATTTCTTCTTTTCCAGGTTCTCTTTTTCCCAAGTATCATTGTCTTTCACATAAACCGTTTCTCTTTTCATATCTGTACAATGAAGAGGACGGCGTTCCACTTCTAATCTTTTCAATTCATTGATGAAAATCCGTGAAATACCATCAACGAAACCAATTCGACCGGTGGTTTCAAAATCGCTCGTAGTTAGTTTAATAGATTGAATGAAATCTTGAATATTCATGGCGTTCTTACAGGTTTCATTGAGGAAGAAATTTAGGTTGAAATGATTGTTATTATTGGTGTTATTACAATTGGTATTTACGGTTCCACTATTTTTGGATAATTCTACAATTTTATTATGTGATTCCATCAAACAATTCTGTAGTTCTTTATTTTGTTTCATTAAATCCATGAATAGTTCGACGGTTAATACAGGTGGTTTCATATCAGGTTCTGGAACTTCATTTGTGAATTCTTTTTTACTATCGAGAACTTCGGGTTTATTTTCGAGAACCAGACATTTTTTCTTATGTTTCCACAATCCACTATTATTCATAAATTCTTTATTACAAATATCGCAATTTAATATTTTTATTTTGGTATCTTCTACTATTGTGTGGTTCACGTTCGTCATATTGTGAATATGCTTTTCAGTAGCCAAATGTTTTTTGTAGTTTGACTTCAGATTGCAGTAATAATCACATTTTTCACAATAAAAATTAGGTGCGTTTTTTGATACTTCTCTATTTCCTAAAGTTTCCAATGTATTATTTTTCTCACTATTTTTATGTTTCGCAGTCAATATATGACGACTATAATCTTGATGTCTACATGTAGTATAATCACATAATTTACATGTGTAATTTTGGTGCGTTTTTTGATACTTCTCGGTATCCATTTGTATATATATAGAAATAAGAAAATATCAGAAAACGCACTTAAAAAAATCAAAAAAATTCATGCGGTGTTGGAAAATCATACTTTTTCGGAATTTACTGCAAAATGCTGTAAAATGAAAAATCCACATTTTCCAAAAAAAAGTGATCGGCCCTTTTTCAAAATTGGACATTTTAAAAATGTCCATTTTCGGAAAACCTCGACTACTTTATTTTGCATTTTTCAACTATTTTCCAAAGAAGACTGAAAAATAACTTTTCAAAATACAATGATATAATAACAGCGTAGACGAGTATGAACGAATAATCATTTTATATTCAATGTATAAAATGATGTAAATGATTTATGCTTGGGTATTGTAATGTGTATCTTGATATAAGATACGTCGGGTATATCTATTCGATTTTTTATGAGGAACATTTTCATAACTTCGTTTCGTGTTTTTGTGTTTATTACCTCCTTTTGACTGATACGGGTTTGTACTAGTACCCTGAGTAGACAGCAAGACGCGGGTATAACCGTTGGTAGTCTCGTCTATTAACTTCTTAATATTTGAAAAAATCTTATCATATTTTTCTAATCTTACTTTTTCTTCCTTGAGGTCAAGACGTATACCGCAAATTTTTGTTAAAAAAACATTGACATAACTCTCTTCGTCTATAAGTTTAAGCAATTCCTTAGATATATCACTCCATGATTTTAGTTGTTTATTCATAATATCGTTCAATGTGTCAATCGAGCCGAAGTGAAGATTATCATATTTTTGTAATATCGATGTAAAAACATCGTGTTTTGATAATTCGGTACGAAGAGATCGCCACATTTGGTCTTTTTTTATTATAGACTTTCCATTATAATCGCGAATCGAATCATTAGTAGAAGAGGACCACACATTATGTGTTGTATATTCTTCATCAAGAGAGGTGAAGAATTTATACGATCCCATTGTATTTTTATCGTCTCCATTCGTAGAGGTCATCCAGTAATCACCAATACCATAGTGTATTTTTAACATAGTATAATAAACATTTACACTAATCCATATATTATATGTTTTCTCAAACATTTCTTTTACGTCATGAGTACTCATATCTTTAATCTGAACATCAGTCAATTTACGCCATAAAGTTAATGATTGTTGGTCTTGACTATTATTTTGTTGGTCTTGACTATTATTATTAAAGGAAGCATAATTGTTTTTCACAGAATCCGTTATATGTTTAGAAATACTCTTTGTTTCTTTGACAAGATGAGGAAGCACAAGATCTTGGAAATACTTACCCCAATCACTTTTATGAAAGAATGATTTAATATATTCTTCTTTATTTCTCGCTTGCTGCAGAGAAAACGCAGGAAAATATTTTTTAACATAAGTTTTGTTCGCTTTTTCAGATAGTATTAAATTATCGAATAACATATTAAGAGCATTAATCGTTGGCGCTATGTCATCTGGGTGTTTATATTCATGGTCTGTTATTTTATATTTTTCCCCAATTTTGCCGTGCATATCATAATGTAGAAAATCAAAAACAGCATATAAGTCACACTCAATAGAGGATTTAAATTGTTCTGAATTGATTTCTGCTTCCCTTTTCAATACGTTTGTTAAAGCGTTGAAGAATAATTTCGTATCTGATGATTCGCTATTGATTGCGTGTATCATAAAATCATCTGTGGGTATATAATAAATTTCAGTTACTTCAAACTTAGTATCTGTACTCTTCTTACTCTCTGTACTATTCTTACTCTCTGTAACAAATTTAGTCTTAAATGCGATTGCAGCATAAGTAGTATACTCCCTTTCTGCAACGACGTTATCATAATACCCCAAGTCTGATACAGGATTCTGTTTTTGTACAATTTCAAACGTCATTTGTTTGAACAATTCATCTTTAAGTATCTTATTACCAGCTTCACCCAAATGTAAAATCAAAAAATATTCTTCACACATAGGTTTTTCGGCAATAGTAACATCGCTCTTTTTAAACTGATACTTATCGAGTTCTTCAGTGGATGGAGGAGATAAGACACCGGATAGGAGAGAATCGGTAATTACCGATGTTGTCTTATCTAATTTCTCTTGTAGCAAAGACATCATTATAGTTAATTTGTCTTTGCCATAATCATATAATTGGACTTTACTGTTTGTTACAGTGGAAACAACACGTTGTAATTGATACGCAGAAGTAAACATATCACCCCAAATATAATAGTTTAGATGGGTAATGTATATCTTATCTGCTTCAATGGATAATGTATACTTATATTTATTTTGAAATAACTTTTTATCTGCGTTATTATACCAGCCAAGCGGCATTTTTAAACCAGCAATTTTCACTTGTTCTTTTTTTAATGATGGTTTACCATTTGGACAAGTAATCGGATTTGTGCCTGCTAATTCCATAATCAATCGTTCAAAATTATTTACACTAGCAGGAATATTGTCTTGACCTACAAGAATAGGTAATTCTACATCTAATTCACACTTAACTTTTGATTCTGGTTTTATCTCTCCCCATATATAACCTTTAATTGCCTCTTGCTTGATGAGTCCGGTCAATTTGTTAATTTTCCCGTTCGTATCAAATCCTAATTCTAGGCTTACTAGATCTGGCTCATTTGTATCATCATTTTTATTCATATCCAATGTATATTTATTGTCCTGTGAAACAGCCATATTTCCTGAATAATAATTAATATTAACATTTTCCACATCAAATGTACTACCTTTAAATCCAAGATGAAAAATCGTGTGATTTTTGTCAGATTTCTTTACTACAACATCGTTGCCTTTCTCGTCTATTTCAAACACATTACGAACCATAAAATAATAACTAAACTGACCTTTTTTATTAGTGCACCAAAAACATTTCGATCTTATTTTTCCCATATCTTTACCCAAATCCCCACCATTCAGATATACGTAGGGTTCACTCAAAGAAAACGATAATCCTTCACTTGATAATTTCTTTGCATAATCTTCCCTATTATTGGCGTTTATAACATAATTCTGAGTAGATATCCGATTTAATTTCTCCCGAGATATTTCTGCGTTAGCTTCTTCATAAGTTAGTTTTGTATTACATGTACGCGGCACCCAAGTTTTGTTGCTAAATATAGAATCTATACCATTGCCTTTTTTGAAAAAACCTGTATAGGTGTAATCATACGAAGCATTTGGGTCAAATAGTTCGATAGATAAATCATATCTAGTTGGCGAAATATTTAAACAATAAGGTGTATTCAAACAACCTATAAAATCAAATAATGTTACAATAGATTTTACATTATCATACAGTATCATGGATTGAACCATTTCTTCAGCCATATCTTTACTCGTTAATATAATTATTCCAAATATCCATATGATCCATGATTCAAGGTCAATAACACCAAAAGTGATCGTTTTCGATATAGTATTAAAACCGAGAGATATCGCTCGAAACAAAGTAATTGCTACTTCTATATATTTAAACGCAGGGGGAACGTAAGATAACGCCCAAATATTTATTGATTTCAGTAGATCATCCAATTCTTCCGCCAAAGTTTTAGGTTTCGCAATGATAGCAATATTGCCATTCGCAATTTTTAAATTATTACACATTCTAATTTTAATTTTTATTAACGCAGCTAAGACGACTCTCAACAACCTTGGATGTTTAACCATCATTAATAAAAATGTACCTATCCAGGGCGCTGTATCAGCCATTAACAGCGAACCTCTTGCCCAAGCGGCCTTACGCCCATCATCAGTAATAATTAGACTCGATTTTGAAATTATTTTTTTTGTTCTTTCCAATGTCGCTTTACCGTAATCTACCCAATTATCTGTCTCTTTACCTCTCGTAGATAACCACTCAGTATACTTTTGTCTTGTTGCAGCATCCAATGAGATATTATCTTTTACGTGGTCATTTACATACTTTTGAACTTGATAAATAGTACCATACCATATCCATTCTGCGAAAGTAGTAGTTTCAGGCATTTTTAGTTGAATCGCTTCTTCCATAAGTCTTTTAAACTCATTCGATGCTTTTGATTTAAACTCACATGCTTTTTTAAGCTGTACTGATGCTTTCTTACCTAGTACTGACGTTCCGAGCAAATCATCAACAGAATCACAAGCGGTTTTTTGTTCAGTAAGATCAATATTTTCTTTTTTTAACGGTTGTATATTACAACTATGGACACGGTAAGATGTAACGTCACCACAAATCTCTTTTTCTTTTTGTTTACCTTGTTCGATTAACCTGTTTGCTATATCTGCTAACTCTTTATCTGAAAGTCCGCTAGGAGCTGTTTCTTCTGGTTTCGCATCCGCGGTAGCAGGTTGTTCAGCTGGTTTCGCAACAGCTGGGTTCACACTTTTTGTCTGGTAATAATTAATAATCTTCGTTTTAATTGCTGCGTCTAGTATAGAGTTGGCCTCTTCCGTTTCTTTTCTCGTATAAAATTTCCAATTTTTACCATATAACGCTGTATACATTTCTATTAATTTATCATTATCTGTTTCGTTTTCTAATATTATGCTCCATTTACAGGTACTATAAAGAACCCCAGTGCATTTACTTTCCAATATAATAAATTGAATATCTTTGGATTTAGAACTAGGGATAATATCGTGTTTGTCTGGTTGAGTCGTATCGTCTTTATAATTTTCACCTTTATATTCAATACTAGCAGCAGTCAACGGGTTTACTATATTTTCGACCGTACCAAATTGAGTCTCAGCCGCAGTAAACCACTGTTCTACCTCTTTATTATTTTTAATTATTTTATCGTAAACAGCATTTTTATCCATATTAGAAAACCTACTATCTTCATTTATTTTGGCTTTTATAACCGAATTTATTTTTCCTACTACTTCGCCCTCCTTGCCGTTTTCTTGTTGGGTATATACTTTCCAGTATTCAAAATAATTACCCTTTATAGTTCTTAGGTTTGAAATCTTATTCATAGCGCTGTATATTGGTCGATAATTCATATAACCATGGTCATATTCATTTACATATTTTCGTAATTCGGGAATATTCTCAATATCTACGAATACTACTTCATAGCGATTACAATCCTTTTCATCCGAGAACCATCCTGCTTTGACGAAGACACATTTTTTAATAATAGCAACAGTATTAATATCATTAATATCTTTTATGGATTCTTCACCACCCATTTGTTTTTTACCACCTCTAAAAACTTCATCTCTCCAATTCTTTGTGGACGTTTTCAATATATCTTGTGTAGTCAAACCCAAATAGTCAATATTTTTAAATTGTTCGATAATTTCACGTTCTATTTTACGAATATGTGTTTCGTCATAATCGTGATGAGTGTAATTGGAATATTTCGTTCGTTTGTTGCCTCCTTTCATTTTTTTAAATGTTTTCTTTGTGCGTTTGAATGAATTAAGCATATCATCTGCGGTATCTTCATCACTATCACTATCGCTATTATCATAACATTCACAATTGTAATTTTTTCCGTCTTTATAAAAGACGTCTTCCACTATTTGTTCAACAGTATCATTCGTTGAAAACATCTTGTTAAAATTTTCTAACACTGCGGTTTGTTGCTCTTCGTCTAAACTAGCACATTCTTTCGAATTTTTAAACATATTTAAAAAAGATTTCACATCATCGCTTGTGGTAGTTATCCCTTTGTATAAATCGATTCTTTTTTTAGCCATTTTCGCCTTGATTGTATTACGAATATCTATTTTCAAATATTTCAAACATTCATGGTCATTACATTCTTCATAGACTTTACATAAATATTTTCCCGAATTTAAATTATCAATCGAATGTTCATAACATTCCTTACCAACACAATCAGGACTAGATAACCAGAAATTGTCGTGTAAAAATAAATCGCCAATTTCTAGATCTCTATCATCTAATAATTCAAAAAAATCACGAATATCATTTTTAAAATGGTCTTCTAATAAATCTTTCAAATCTTTTAATCGAATATCGTCGCATTTAAAAACATTATAGACAAATTCTTGTCCCTTTGTTAATTTTGTAGGAAGCTCATCAAAAATGCCGGTAAATTCTTTATATTTTTCAACCTTGGTTAGAATCGTAGATTTTGTTCGCTCCTCTGGATTCAATAAAAAGGTTAAATAATATACGTATTTCTTGGCTAAATCTTGAATAAATCCAGCTTTCATGTATATATAATATATGAGAATAATATCTAAATTACATGAACCATATATAATTTATTCAAATTCGCTCAAATAATTATTTGCGAAGAATCAAGAAAATTCACCCCCGCAAAACCCATCAAAAGAAAAAGGAAGGGGTCGTAGGGGAAACGTAGTTTCCCTACAAAATTGAACTCTTTTGTTTCTTGTTATTCAAAGTACATAAATAGTATTTGCGTATTTCATATATAATGCTTCTTCGTTCCGGTAAAATCATTGACTCTTCTCTTCCAGTAGATACTTTTGCGAGTACTCTCATTAAAAATAAAAAAATGAAATTTATTGTTCGTAATTTTAAAAAATTATTATTGCGTGCGTTGGATGATAAACAACCTATTTCGAAAAGAATTCGTAATATTTATAATGTACTAGATTTTGCTTTGAATAATTTATTCACTTTATGTAAAGATGTATCTTATCGTCAATTATTACAGGTTCTTTATTTGAAAGCCCATGATATTATTATTCAAATTTATAATATTGGCGATAATGTGGATATGCGTAAACTGAATTCCAAAGACCATGTTATCATGAAAAAAATTGTTGAAATTAGTAATATTTTAATTTGTGGATTACAAGGGATGTTTCAGTCAATATAGGGAGTAGGGAAACCTTGTAGGGAAACTACGTTTCCCCTACGACCCCTTCCTTTTTCTTTTGATAAACTCTACAAAATCCTTTTCATTAAAGAAAGGGAAGGGGTCGTAGGGGAAACCTTGGTTTCCCTACTTACACAGCATTCTCAATATTTTTCGTAAAGATAATCAACACAGTTAATAAAATCATGTTTGTTCTCCGTTGAGTATTCATAAAAACATCAATATTTTGTAATTTATTTTCAATATAGTAAGTATATTTATATTGCGAATAAAGAGAACCCACAAAGACTAGACCATATATAATATCTTCACTCGCATGGGATTGAAATTCATTTAAAATCTTAACAATCGTATTTTCACTAATAATTTCAGTATTGATTTTATTGGTAATGGACGATAAAACGGCTTGTGAAGCAATGATAGATTGTAACGTATTGGGACGCATTTCAAACGCCAGACCCGTAGGAATACAGACCAATAACAAGAGTAAATAATAGCAAAACATTGTATAGTATTTTATAAACTCAACCTATTTCAAATTATATAATCAATTTTATATTCATTATATAACACTCAAAATAAAATCACCACAACCAAAAAATTATTTCACAAGAGAAAAGGAAGGGGTCGTAGGGGAAACGTAGTTTCCCTACTCTTGCGCGTTTTCCTACCCTTGGTTTCCTCTAAAGGAAGGGGTCGTAGGGGAAACGTAGTTTCCCTACTACCACCGCCCGATGCCGGTAATTTCAGACATTTCTCATATAATCTGATATAAGTTGGCCAAGCGACTCTAGTAAAAATGGTAGAAGCCGCAACCAAACCCATTGTTAGGATTTGTTTCTCAATAAGTTGGCACATAATTTCAGGAGGATACCCTGGATTATAATGTATATTTAAATAAGTACAAATATCCCTTAGCAATGGTGCGTCCATCACCGTAATAGTTTGCGATATTTTATGGGAAAATAGGGCGATAACAGATAAAGCCCCCATATGACATCTCATATTAAATGTGTCAATACCCGCGCCCGTTTTTTTATGACGAGTAGTATTGGCGCTGCGTTTTTTCATATTCTTTTTTAATAAATGAACTTTCGACTGGTCCAATAATTTATGTGCCTTAATTACCAATCCATCGGGAAATTCAAAAAGAGTATTTTTTAGATATGTTTTTAATTGTTTGATACTGGTGTGATACATTATATATATATATGGATATATAATTTGTAGGGAGTAGGGAAACTACGTTTCCCCTACGACCCCTTCCTTAGTAGGGAAACGTAGTTTCCCCTACAACCCCTTCCTTGCTTTAATGAAGAGAATTTTGTTAGAGTTTATCGCAAGAAAAAACATACAACATAAATCACAAGAGAAAAGGAAGGGGTCGTAGGGGTAGAATCCCTACCCTTGGTTTCCCTACAAGGTTTCCCTTACTTAGATATCCATCGGCTCCCAAGGATAATAATTACTTTTGGTAATGTTCGAACGAAGAGGCATTAACGCGGCATCACTATCGCGAATACTTTTATGATTTTCCACGGTTCGCGTAGAAACACCAGGAATATTGTTTAATGAAATATTCACCGTAGCATTCGTAGTATTCTGTATAGAGGTGGTATTCGTACCAACATTTTTCAAAATGGTATCTTCCACGGAACAGTAAATACTTTTCCAAAAGACGTCCTTGGTGGTAGAATTCGAAACTCCATTACCAAGAACATCATCAAGGTCATCACTATCCTGTCCAACTCCCTGTCCAACTCCCTGTCCACCCCTCTGTCCAACTCCCTGTCCAACTCCCTGTCCACCCCTCTGTCCAATCGCCACACCGGGAAGGGAGGGGGTCGTAGGGGGAACCGTGGTTCCCCTACTACTACTGTAGATCTTCAATAACTTGGCGACAATCGGACTACGTTGTATATCCTGATTTTCCATTTCAACAATACGAATACCCAACGGGTCTTTATGTTTCAATTCTCTATTACGTTTTAGAGCAGCCAAATCAACGGGATACATTTTTTCATACGCACGAATTTTACCAATAAAATCGGCCAATCCATTTACTGACCCGCGATCGCTCTGAACCAAATCACCTGTAATAACTAATTTCGATTGTTCACCAATACGAGTGGTAAGCATCAACATTTGGTTGGGAGACGAGTTCTGCATTTCATCGGCAATAACGAAAGCGCGTTTAAAGGTACGTCCGCGCATATACGCCAAAGGAGAAATTTCCAATACTCCATTATGAAGCATACTATCAATATCTTTTTGTGGATAGAATTCCAATAGAATATCAAAAATAGGGCGAGTCCAGGGGTCCATTTTATTGATAAGACTACCCGGTAAAAAGCCAATGTCTTCTTCTACGGGGACAATCGGACGAGTTAATATGATTTTTTGGACAAATCCAGCGCGTAATGCGGCGACGGCTTGATTACAGGCGAAAAGAGTTTTTCCCGAACCGGCGGGGCCCACTCCGACGACAATAGGGGTGGAAATATCGGTCAAGTATTTCACATAGAGAGCTTGATTATCGGTGCGCGGTTTATATAATTCGGCAGCTGGGGGTTTCGCATCCATATTTTTTTTATTACGAGCAAAGAGTTTATATGTAGACAATTCTCTACTACCCAAACCGTTTATGGTGTGAAAAAAAGCTTTATTTTGAAAACCCATGATACGAGTAAATGGTAGGGACAAGGATAAGAACACCATGTATAATTTCATAGATATAATGAATATGAAATTATATTTATGTGGTTTTACGAAAAGAGTTATAAATATCATATCAGTAAAGATTGAAATCTTCACCGATGTAAATCTATCCACTTGCGTAAACCCAGCCGGTCAAAATATATTTATCACTTGATATAGGAACTTTTCCACAATGTGGGTAATTCCATGTAGCAGGAAATAATAGTAATTTACCAGTAGTAGGTTTAACCGCATATTTACCATCAAATACTGTTTCGCCACCCTCACATACGTCATTTAAATACCATAAAAAAGTAATAATTCTAAATCGTTTGTTTTCTATATCATTAAGTGCGTCATTATGGTATATATATCTACCAATATTTTTTTTATATCTCTGAACCAAATAGTATTGTATTCGAGGTAATTCTGTAAAATTGTCGAAATATTTGAATTTTATACTTGAATTCTCTTGAGAATCTAAACAAATTTGCGAATTATTAAGTTTATCGATGTAATTATTCAGATTTTGAACCAATTCTTTATGAATAGCTTTTTTTATTTTAATCCAGTTTGTTTCATCAGGGATAACAAAATCCATAGTATCTTTAATATTTTTATTTATGCCTTTAGCAGTGATCCCCTCATATTTAGATTCATCCATCTCAAATTTTTGAATAATTTCATCACATAAAGGTTTAGATAATGAGGTATTATTTACATAAATATATCGGCAATATTCGTCGGAAATATTCGTGGTTTCATCAATAATCGTATAATTCATATTAGTATTTATTATATATAATATGAATACTGTGAATAATTTTATATGTTTTTTACAATATAATAAAAATATAGTTATTATATCCTAATTATCTTTTTTATTCGACGCTTCAACTATGTAAATAAATTATGTAGATTGTTCGACAATATTAAAAAACACAACCAATACATATCGAGTACCTTTCGTAATATCATGGCTACCATGATTTATATATCCAGAATGAACTAACGCATCACCGCGATTTAAATAATAAGTTAATCTATCATCAAAATACGTGCCTCCCCCTTCGTAATCATTTATATCGCTGAGCATAATATTAAAAGACAAATGTGTACCGTCTTTATGTATATTCAATGATTTTTGTGCCGCTACCTCATATTTCACTATAAACATATCTCTAATATTCGCGGTATATTTTTCTGGTATACAATATGATTTAAATATTTGTTTGAATAAATTTCTAAAAGCAAAAGCACAAAATTTGAAAACCGGATTAATTATTTGTAAAGGAATATCAATGGTAGGATGATAATTATGTCTAAAAATATTCCATCCTTTTGCGTCTCCTAGTTCATTCGCTTCAAAAATAATCCATTCACATATTTCGCGTGAAAAAAAGTTATTATACACGAACCGTTGTAAAAAACGATTGTTATATTGAATAGTATCTGATGAAATATTTTCAATATCCTTCACAATACGCTCGTTTTGTAAATTCGGTTGTTTATCATTATAGATAGAATTATCTTGGATATCAATATAATATATATTTTTTGTTAAACAGTTTTGTATTTCATCTTTGAATAATAAACAAATAGTGACATCATCCTTGAATAATAATTTATCAATTAATGGTTCAGAGAATTGTTTGTCTGCGCTGATCATGTGTTTATCACAATTATCCACGATATTTATCAAGCTGGTAGTTTTATTATACATTTCATTTGTTGAATTCACAGATGATTCATAAAACTCCCTATTTCTGGGCTTATGCTTCCAAATATTTATTGCTAGAACGCAACGTTCGGCGTTATTATCCGCATCCGATATTTCATTTAATTTAATTTCGCCGTGATATTTACTTCCGTCAAATGCGACCTGAGTATTTTTTTTCGGAAAAATAAGTTTAATGTTATTTTCTTTTTCAAACGATTTATATTTATAATTTTCAGCATCAATATTTGTAAACAATGTAGGATATAAATGGTCATTGAGATAAGTAATGATAGATTTAGTAGGATATACAAGATTCTTATTAATTTCTCTTTCACCTTCATCGCAATCAATATGTATATTGTTTACTAGTGGCGTATTTTTCATCCAAAATTCTATAAAATAATCATTTATATTATTCGAAGAATCTTCAGTATGATGATGATTCACATGAAACAATGCAGTATCGAATACAAATTTTTCCAAAATATCGAAGTATTCTTTATCGACATTTAATAAATAACCGTGATGATGTTTCACAATCAAATGATTCAATTGTTCTGTAAAATCGGGTTCAATCGCAAAATAATTGTCCATTACACTATTTAGAAAAAAATCTATATATTATTTTTAAAAAAAATATATTAAACTATAATATAATATTAGTAATATAGAATGAGTTATACAGTAAATGGATACCCAATAACAGATTTAATACAAAGTGGTTATACTGAGGTTACCGCTCCTACTCAATATACAGGACTGACTGCTAATGGTCATGATACTAAACCAATCGCATGTTGCATGGATTTTGGTTATCAGGTAAATGGAACAGATATTGCTACTTTGTATAGAGCGCCCCAATTTAATTATACTCTTTCAAATACTGGAACTACTATTGATTTAACTACTCCTACTTATCGCAAATTTAAACATTTATCAGGAATAATATATGCTGGTGGGGCAGGTGGGGGAAGTGGGGGGGCCAGGAGATATGACGCAACAGATTTTAAAATTAGTCGTGGTCCCGCTGGAGGTAGTGGAGGATATGGTGGTTATGCGTGGGTAAGAGAATTCGATATAACAGGGTATAAAAGTGTATACTGTGTTATAGGTGATGGTGGTGCGGGTGGTGTGCTTACTTCAATAAGCAATAATACTGATGGTTCCCCGGGGGCTGATGGTGGGAATAGTCGCATACGTGCTTATAAAATTGGCGCAGTCGACGGAAATTTTACACCGATAGTTGCTGCAAACGGTGGGCTCGGTGGGTATGGAGGCGGGACCGGAGCTACTCCCGTAGTTGATGGGAATGGTGCGGTAGGTACTACTATTCTTACTAGTGAATATACTCTTAGTGGTGGTGGTAGTGCTAGAAATATTGCTATAAATGACGCCTATCTTTATAGAAATGCTGCTTATTCTTTTGGTGGTACTGCAGGTAGTGTTGGAAGTAATCTATCATACTCTCCTGGCGGTAATGGCGGTGCCGGTTCCGAAGGACAAGGTTGGTTATGGTTGTTATACAAAAAAGAGTGATCGGTTTATAGCATTTACATTTTTCGTCAGTTTTTTCGGAATAAATCTAAACTATAAAATCAATTATAATGGTCTTACTTTTTCTTCTTCGTTTTTGTATTCGAAGAGGAAAAAAGACGAAATACAGAGTGTCTCCTTTTCTTTTTATATCATTGATATTTTTACTTATATGGATTAACCCCCTTACTTTTCAATACATCCACCAAGAAATTAATCTTAATAGGGTCGAAACCAACACCGAAGGCAGGCATACCATAAATAATAATATAATAATTGAAGACCGGCGCCAATTTGAAAGATTTGGTAATCGACAATTGTCCCGTAGCTTGCGCCATTTCAATAAACTTCTCATTTTTACCCGTTAAAATATCATTGATGGTTTTATTCAAGCCGACTTTATCCAGCGTCAAAGAAACATTCGAACCATATAACGCATAAGAATTGATGGCGCCGACCAATGCTTCTTGTGCGATTTGGACTAAAGTTAATAATTTATCATTTGTAATCTTGGCTTTCACTTTATTCACCATAACGTATAATTTAATATATTTATCATAATCATTCGGTATTTGCTCATATAATTTATGTTCAATACGATAGCCGTATTTTTGTTCGATTTCTTTAAAGGAAACTAAATCATCCGCGGTAATAAAAGACAGGTCGCCACTTCCTTCACTGCCCGCTGCGATGGCTTGACTCGAAAACACCGGATTATAGAGAGGTCGCATTTTATTGACTTGGACCGAATTATAGAAAAACGATTTACTAACCATACTCATTTTGAAATTACGTTTTATATTATAAAGATAAAAAATCGAGAACTTTTTGACTAGTTTCCAAAGCCCCTTCAATCCATTGTTGATTTTTATCGGAAAAATGTTCTCCACAAATAAATAAATCCATCTCCGGAATGGGCTTCACAATGGCTTGGGAAATCTGCCCACTATCGGCGCCGACGCCCCAATAACCGACTCCACATTCCCAAAAGAAGACATGGGTTTTCACGGGCATAGGTATGTCTTCTATCCCAGTACTTTGTTTTAACAAGACCAAAAGTTCTCGATTGACTCCCTTTTCCCCTTCTTTATCAAACAATTGTTTCCAAAAACGGGCATATTTACTATCGGTATAAGAAGACATGATAATTCCCGAGGATTCATCATACGGAATAATCATTCGCAAATGATTATTGGTAGTAAGTTTTGGTAATCCACGAAACCAAGGTTCTCCATCTTTCAATGGAAATTTGGAATAAATACGACAAAGAGGAGAACATTCGATTTTATGAAGCATCGGTAGAACCGGTCGAAAGATCGGAATTTTTTCGAGAACTTGTTTGGGTAAAGCCGAAATACAAACCCGCCCTTTATATGACGTATCGACATTGGAACAACCAATCGTAAATACCCCGCCCGATTTGGACCATTGAACCGAAGAAATCCGTCGTTGTTTTAAAATTTTCGCGCCTTTATATCGAAGAACCTCTTTTTCCAGGTTCTCTATCACTTGTGAAAGACCATCTTGTAAAATAAAGAATTGATGAGTAGGAGACAGATGTTTTTCCATTAAATAAATAGCATCATAGGCATTCATAATAACCAATTCCGAATAATAACCAAAAGATTGTTCAATAAAAGTTATTTCTTCCGGAGAGAGAACCTGTTTCGCATAAGTTAGAAAATTCATTTTTTGTAATCTAGATCTAGGTTCTCCTTTACTCGCTAAAATAACTTGAAGGATAAGTTCAGCATTCGGAATATTTTGTTTTCCTAAAGCAATATCTAGAATCACTTGGAAAATAGGTTTTAATAACGACATGGAAAAAGGCAATACAAATTCAGAAGAAGGTGGAGTCTCACCAATATCTAGAATGGAATTCATAAATTGTCCCGGGGTTTCCGTAGGAGCAAAAGATGCCGACCCCGAAATTTTGCGGATTTTATTGGATAATCCTAAGTCTTTTAATAATTCTAATAAGAGAACCTGGTCTTCGTGAAACCGACCCGCCCCTGCTTCGACTTTCATATGTTCATCTTGAAAAGTATCCACTCTACCACCTAACAGGTTCTCTTTTTCTAAAATCAATAAAGAAGAATCAGGAGAACTTTGTAAAATATGATAAGCGGTATACAAACCGGCGACGCCACCACCTAAAATAATAAAATCATACATAAGTTATACTATATAAGTATAAATTATGAGAATTATGGACTTATAAAAGAGAGAACATACAAATCATTTTACGGTCGCCAGAATAACGAACGTTGGAAACACCGCCGATTTCAATACGTGATTTATTCATCATTTTGGTTAATTCCGTATCAATCGAATAACCATGGGTTCTCAAATACCCAAAGACAGAAGGGATATCATCGGCACCCATAAACATATCCGACCGTTTTAATGCGCCACTACCGACTCCACCGCCCCCTTGTGATTTGGGATATCGTAATAAAACATACATACAGCTGTGAACATTGGAAGCGAAAGGAGAAGTCTGTTGAAAAGGGGATAATTTGGGAGCGGAAATCATAGAAACCATATCGGCGAGAGGTCCGGCAGGCATATCACTCAAGGTAATAATATTTTGATAAGATTTATAATAAGAATTCAAATAGGGTTCTAAATACATGATAATGGAAGAATTTGTATTTGAAAAAGGACTTTCCATAAAACAAAGAATTATATATACGTATAATAAGAATATAAAGAAAAGTAATGAATATATAGTGGGGGAGGTGCTCAAGAGTGAATATGCGCTGAGAAACACCGAAGGGTTCAATCGAAAATCCACCCACGCCATCCAAATATGGCGATTGAATATGCTTCGTTTGCACAGTGGTAGTGCGTTCGGCTGTTAACCGAAAGGTCGTTGGTTCGATCCCAATACGAAGCGAAAAAGAATATTTCAAGCATTTGTTTTGAAATATTCATTATATGTTAGTCGTAACGATAATTATTTATACCATTGAATAATTATGCGGTAATATTCAATAATTCTTTAAGTTTCGTTAATTTATTATCCTGAGAGCTATTCAAAATAGCAGTATATTTGGCGTCCGTAATATTTAAAAGTTTAATTGCGTTTATTTTATTATCATCAGATACACCGGTGCTGTTTATGATAGATGTTAGAGCTGTTAAATTCGCGTTTGAAATATTTTCTTTTGTTGCGAGAGTCTTGGAGAAATAAAAATATCCAAGAACAAGAACCACCAATACAGCTAACGCAATGACTATTTTTTTATTCGCAAAGAGTTTTTTTAATGAAAACATTATATACTATAATAATATTTTATTTATAATTATCTAAAGAATATTGAACGGCAGATAAACAACGAACCACTTTTTCATGGTCGGCTTCCACCCCGCTACCGATGGTTGAATCCGCACCTTCTTGAATAATGAGCCAGGGGAAATAGGTATAACAATTTCCCAATAATTGTAATCGACTCGTCATCCAATCACTTGTGTGATAACAACCGTGAAATGTATTTAATAAAATAGTCGCGCCGGTATAAGAGAGAATATAGCCACCTGTTAAAAATTGGTTTAATGCCGGAGACCATTTGTCTATTTCATGTAAAGGTTCCGAAGCATTCAAAAAAATGGCGTGCCAGTTTTTTTGAGTACTATCCAGATGAAAACGATTTAATTTATGTTTCCAATCAATATCGAAACAGGCATCATCTTCTAAAATAAGAGCATACTCTAATTTGTGTTCAACCATATGACGCCATATTTGTATGTGTGATTGAGCACAACCACGTTGACCCTTTTGTAAATCGGGATGAAACGTATCGATAATATCATCGGGATACATCGCAGCGGGCCATCTACAAACCGATAAATCAAAATATTCAAAACGTTTCAGCATTTTATTCCATCGGTCGGTATGATGTATTAAAGATATACAAAACGTATTTTTATGAGTAAAAGAGAACATGTTTATAAATGTGTAAATAAATTATATCAGACAAAACATTTATATGATTTTTCAACAAACAAAAAATTGAAAAGCTTTTCTAACAAAGAAAGAAAGATAATATATAAAACAAACATTAACAACTATAAAACAAAACATAACAACAAAAAAATGTCGATACAATACAGATATATTTATACCGATGAAGTAGCAGAATTATTAAATGAATTTGCGGAAATACATCGTTATGATGAACGTAAAACATTTAAATCGAAATGGGAGAACTGGATAGCAAATGATGATATAAAAAAACAATTACATCAAGAAATCAAACGTTTGGAAAGTATGGGAATGGACGATGATATAATGGACCGCATGTTCAAAAGTGCGCGTTATTATTATCGTAAAAAACCGCTCATCGAAAAACGAAAAGCAGAAACTCAAAAACCAAAACAAAAAACTCCCTATATCGGTTTTACTACAGCGACATTACAAAATATGGATGAATATATAAAGAAAAAAGAAAATATACAAATTTCACCAGCCAATTTATATGAATTATATTGTAATGAGAACAAAGACATTATTAGCGCAGAAATAAAAGAATATAAGAAAAAAGCCGAACAAAAAAATCCAAATCAAGTAATCACCGCGGATGAATTAATCAATAAATTCAAAAAAACGTTTAAAAATAGATATTATCAACATTTGTATCAAAAAATATAACAAAAAATTGAAAATAATATTTACATATAATACGACAAATAAACAGTAAACCTAGTTAGCCCAAATGGAAAAATACTCAACCGAATATATACATTTTATTAAAACATTTATCGCAAATAAATGTTATATGAACTATTGTAATATGATGTTAAAAAAATCCAATGAAGAAGGAAGTGATTATAAAGAAAATATATTGAAATATCGTTATGAACCAGATGTATGGAAGGAAATTTTGAATACAATACATATACCTATGAAATATTTAATTCAATTATATAAAAATATCGATTATGAAATTCCGCAACACAGTATACAAGTATATGAATATAAAACATTTCAAGAATATGTGGATACCTATGTAACATTAGAAAAAGCAGGCAGTTATAATTACCAACAATTTATAAAATCAATGAAAGACCCAGAATTCAAAAATAAAGTCGTAGAAAAATATGAAACATCCTTATATGAAAATAAAATCAAGAATTATATCATATATGTAATTAATTTGTATATAACAGCCAAAACAAATGCGCATCAAATATTTACGGATAGGGAACAATTAGAAATGGATATAGCGGTGGATATTATGCCGTATCTAGAATATATATCCAAACGAGATTTACATACAAATAAACATGATATAAAGACCGGCTGTATAGAAGTGGATACGATTGATTATATCAATAATTTATTGTTTACTATGTAATAGGTTTCCCCCTATTCTTTTTTTTGTGCCGCATCATCAAAATTATAAATAATGCTATTAAAATGGGTTTCCGCTTCTATAGAATCAATACGTTTGTTTGGCATAGCCAAAATAATGGATTTGTAAAAATGAATCATATGAGAAATATGAGGAAAGTTCTCTATATGTTTGTGAAGTTTCAAATCATAGATACAATATAAAAACGTAATCGCCAAGGCATAGTTATCATAGGTAGGAGCATATCGCAATAATTCTTCAATTGTTTCTTGATATGTTTTGTCGTGAAATGATTTCATATAATTCGTCAAGGAATGTTCGAAATCTTTTGTTTCGTCTTTATCGATGATTTCCTGAAAAATAGGATTATGTCCAATGAAATCCTGAACGACTTGTTGGATAATATCCTCCGATATTTTTTCATTCCAATTCACTCCGACTTTATTGGTAATAAATGAAATCATTGCCGTTTCGAATGACCAATATACATAATCATACCCATATACATAAAAGGCGGATTCTAAAGAATTCGATGTAGTTAACGTGGTCGTATCATATGATAAACCGTAGTCGATTAAAATAGGACAATGACGTTTGTCATCATATAAGATATTATTTTCTTTTATATCGTTATGAACAATATTTTGTTTTATTAAAAGTTGAATAGCGGTCAATAAATGTAGATAGCAATCAAAAAACTTGGAAAAAAATTTAATGCTAGGTTTTTCTTCTAAAATAGACTCCAAATACTCCATGAGAGTTTTATTACCTACATATCTCATTTTATTGGCGAACATGGGAGCCTTTTTTTTAATAAAATCGCATTTTTTAATTTCATTCTCTGAAATTTTGGCTAATGAAATTTTACACGTATTTAAAATAGGAGCAAAATAATCATTATAATGTTTAATTTTTTTAATTTTTTCACTTATTTGTGTTTCTCTATTAGACACACTTTTTTTTCGTTGAACTTTACTAATAAAATTTTTGTCGCCGACTTTGCTATCACAACCGATATTGGGACGAAATACACATCCAAATGTTCCTTGATTCAATAATTTTATTTTAGTCGCATTTGAAATGTTAACTCCGCCATGTAAAAGAATAGATGTATCAGACATTATATAATACAAATATATATTTTTATTTTCTTATTTGGTGGATATAATTTTCCAGTAAATCATATCGGCGATTTCCTAATATATTAGAAATGACTTGAAACGTGGATTGTCTATTCGACAATACATATAATTGTTCAAAGGAGGCGACCGATAATCCAGAAATAAAAAAAGTGTTCATCGTATTATAATGGAAAGGAAAAGATGAAAAAGTTTCGGCTATATTCCAAAAAATAATACGTGGCATAGGAAGAGGTATTTTACGAGGAGTATATAGAATACCTTTGTTGCGAAATAGTTCTACAATTGTTTTTTGGAAATCATCCGCCTGATGATTATGATTATCGAATAAGACGATAGACAATTGACTGATATGATAACAAGACATTTTGGTATCAACAATGGAAGTAAGAATCAAGTCGAATGCTTTTTCTATATTATAATGAGTTCGACAATAGGAATTGGTATGATTATAAATGGTGAGAACCATCGAAAACAAATCATTACAATATTGTAAATTAATCCAAATAGGTTCGTGGTCGATAGCCAAGATACGTTTACCATAAGAACTTCTTTCGCCAATGAGTATTGCTAACCCAATAGAAGTATAAAACTGTTCGGGTTGATTAGACATATCAAATGAAAAATCTACGAGTGGTATAAATTGTTTTAATGGAGCAACTCCAATCGTAGAAGAAAGGTGAAGCCATTGTTTATTTAGAATATCAATTTGTATTTGATAATGTTGAGAACATGAATATTTGGCTATATCAGAATGTTGTCGTTTTATAATAGCAAATGCTTCTTTCACGAATTGTGATACGGCAATCGTGGTAGGTCGTGATAGATGTGTGGGTTCAGTTTTTACGAAAAATTTTTCTTCAAAATGGTTATGAAAATGTTGTGCGCATATTTTTTTTTCGTATCTTGAATGAGTATATTCGGTGAAATAGTTGTTCAATTGGATATTATTATGATATAAATGTGATTGATGTTTAGATAATGATAATTGTGGAATATTTTTTGGAACAATTTCGTCCCATTTCTGAGAACATAATTTAATTTCGGTAGTATCGATATCTTTATTTAATTTCGCAATGATTTTCCGATAATTCATTTTACGCTCGCTTAATGAAAGTTCCATCGTGGGATGATATGTTTCAAACCAATCATTGACTAGTCGTTCGTGAACCCAATCAAATTGTTTATTTTCTCTAGGAATCCATTTGGCGACTGCGGATAAATGTTCTCTAGCTAATGGTTTATAAATCTTTTCTATATCTTCAATAGAAGAACTATTATAAATTTCCAAAAAATATGCCGATAATAATTGATTCCAAAGATGAATATCATTGTGTAGGGCGGTATTCATCATTCGAATACAGTAATGTATCAATGGATGTTCTTCTCCTTGTGAAGTATATTTACGAAGATAATCACACAAATATTTGATGTCTCGCCAAGAACCATATGGTTGGTTCTTTTCAATTTGTTTTACAAAAGCATGTACCGCAAAAATAGCCAATACGGGATAATATTTATACCAAATAGCCAACATAGAATAACTTATATCGTGTTCTCCTTTACCCATAATACAATCGCGTGATTGACCCAATAAACGATATAATAAACAAAGATAAGGAAAAAAAGAGGGTGAATCGAATTGTATTTTTTTCTTAAGAGAACCCAACAAATGGTCAAAGAAATCGGAAAATTCTTTACTATCTTGATGACGAGTAATATTATAATAACACAGAATAATGTTCTCTTCAAAATATTTTGTATCATTCATCATGGGAGATAACACCGGAAATTGGTTCATTGAATTTATATCCATATTGACGTTATATGTAGTATGGTGAAATTTCTATATTGCTTTATAAATAGCAATTATCTATATTGAATTGATAATAGCCATTGTGAATTATTTCTTTATTCGAAATATGGTCAATCTAATAGTACAGTTTTTAGACTTTGCGTAAGTTGTTTATGAATGTTCATTCCTTCGCCATTCCAATTACCGCCAGCTCTATAATGTAAAAAGACGTCATCATAAATTTCACAAAAGAATTTATCATTTTTATTACGAATATCATATGATAAAAAATTAAGGATATTACTATTACGTAGTCCGCTTGGTAATTCAGATATGTCCCAAGAACAAGACCATAAATGTTTTATAAAATATGTATTATCACTGTGAAATGTATTGTTTGTCCAACGAATTTCGTCGGTATTTGGAATATAGGCACCATTTAATTGAAGAGAAAGCCATTCGCGCATCATTCCGCCGACATCACAATATGTACAAGTATTCCAATTTAATAATTCAGTATTTTTCATTTTATTAAAATCGAAATAGTAGATTCCGTTCCAAAAATAATTTATGGTATGATTATTTCTACTTTGTAAAACAATAGCACAATCGTATTTAGAATATTTATCGATATCGAAATCATCGATTAAAAACATATCACTGTCTAATAATAAATATTTATCTGGATTTTGTAATTGATATTTTAAAATATAATTCATTGAATCCGCACAACGAGTAGCTGCACATTTAATAGTTTTATGTTGTTCATTTGGAACATTAATACATTGAATACCTAACGTTTTACAAGTATTTTCGATGGCGTTTTTGATAGTAATATCACCTTCATTCGTAAAATCTGGGAAATCTTTAGCATCATTAAACACGATAAATTCGTAAGGACCTTTGAAAAATTTGTTTAAAGTATGATATTGTATTTCAATAAAATCGGGGTTGTTTACAACTGCGGTTACTATTTTCATTATAAAATATAACGAACATAATATTTATATTATTATTATTATTGTTATTTTAGTCATAAAATTGAATTACTTTTATCGATTTATTATAACACCACCCTAACCAAACTAAAATGAACCTAAACGCAACAATAACAACAACGCAACCGCAGCCAGCACCTGAAATAATGATGGAAGGAATCATAACATCGTTGAAATTGTTATCAGAACGGTATCAGGGATATTACGAACCGGCATTCGCGATTAAAAACGGTATTACCCGGACCTTCCGGAATTTATTTCCCGAAGCAGATTCCAACGCCATAAATTCCATTGTATATAATGATGGCGACCATACAAGTACGATAAATGATTTACATCAAGGATATGATTTATCTATTGAATATGTGGAACAATATATGAGGCTTGTGAAACGCGAATGCGCTCATGTAAAACGTAATTTACAAAAGAAGAAAGAGAATTTGAACCGGGTCGTAGAAGAAAAACGAAAGGCGTTGATGGATGAAGCCATCTATAACGCAGGTGCGGAAGAGCGCGAACAACAAGTATTGGTCCGCATACAAAAAATGCCCGATGATATTATACGTGTTATTGCGGAATATGCTTATACCCCTACGATACGCTGTGTAGTATTGGAATTGAAATATGATTTTGCGGCACTATTACCAAAATTAAATGTGAAGCAAACAAAGGCTTTATATTATCGTTTCAAGCAAGTCAATAAGCCAGTCGCAAAAGGTTTGAATAAATATCAAAAAGAAGTCTACGGAACTATCGATTTTGGAAGTAAATGGGCATCTATGACGAAAAGTGATAAAAGTATGACGAAAAAAGAACATTTTATTGATAAGATTTTATCGATTATGGATAAACTGAAAACGTTATCGCATTCGAGTGCTCGTTTCCATAATACAAAACATATGCATCGTCTTTTATCCGATGGTCTCTTAAATAATTATAAATTATTAACTTATGTGTCGAAACGTTTCGCACCAGTTCCTCGCGCCATTCCTCCCGTAAAAATAACCAAGCCTCGTAAATCACGTAAAACCACACAAACCATAATCCCCGCAACAGCGACCCAATCGCCACCATCCTCAGAAGTAATCGACTTAACGAGTGCCTAAACTACAAAATAAAAATAAAAATCACGAAAAATCAGTCAATCATCTTGATTGATTTTTTCGTGTAGGTTTCATTCGTTGAACACTATTGTGAAGTTGTATTTTCACTTTTTTGGTATGTTTTTTTGGTTTATTCGACGGTTCGCTTATAATCATATATGCGGGTTTCAAAATTGGTTTCGTTTCGATAATCTTAGACTGAAGCTCTTTTAAAATAACAAAAATAGAATTGATTTTGTGAAAAATAAAAATAGAAGGAGGGATAACAAAATCATGTAAAATAGATAAAGGTTCTAAAAATTTGGAAGAACTTTCCATCAGGTTCTCATTTTGTGAATAAAATTGTATATTATCGGGGGATAAATCAACATTATATAATAGCACATCCAATAATTTATACTTGGTAGTATTGATGAATTTATGTTTATCAATGAGTTGAATAAAAACTTCATTCTGTAATATACTTTCGTTATTTGTAATTGTTAAATCGTATATTTCACTACTAATTTTATCAATGTAATCATTTGGATTAATATAGATGAAAAATATTTCAATTTCGGAAATGGGTTCTTTAAAATAATTATGATTAATTTCTTGTAATTTTTTCGTTTCATGAATCCAGGACATATCTAAATCATGAATCGCACTTTCATTATCACTTTCATAATGATTCATTTATAGAGGAATATATTACTAAAAATGGCGAAAAGAAAATCAGAAATTGAACATATAAGGTAAAATACTTAAAGAAATGGGTATACATAACTTGTCTCGTCACAGCACCAAAATAGTTAATATTTATACAAGTATTATATAATTCTTATCAATTGAACTTAACCACCACACCATTGAGTGTAACAACCTAGTGAATGATAATGAATGATATAATTTTGTCCATCAAGTAACACGTCGAGATATATATGATAAATATGGGTGTTTATTCATATTCTCCGACGATTACTTATTCGCACATGGATACTTGACCCATATAGATATTATTTCTTTCTTATATTTAAAAATATAAAAATATAAAGAACACGCCGGAAAACCTTACACGAGACAGAATTATGTGCTACATAATTTTATAATATGAATTATTATAAATTTATTCAATTCAATCTTATCAGAAGATAATAATAACTAATAATATAAAGATTATAAATTATAATAACAATAATGACCAAAGTCGCAATAATAACAGGAATTACAGGGCAAGATGGTTCATATTTATCTGAATTATTACTTGAAAAAGAATATGATGTATGGGGAATCATACGCCGTAGTTCTAATATGAATACTATGAGAATAGACCATTTGTTTGAGAAATTAATATTGCGTTACGGTGATTTAACTGATGGAATAAATATATTGAATATTTTTATTGAAATCAAAAATCATTATAACGAAAACCTAGAAAGATTAGAAGTATATAACTTGGCTGCGATGAGTCATGTGAAAGTATCCTTTGAAATGCCGGAATATACAGGAAATGTAGATGGTTTGGGAACATTACGATTGTTGGAATCATTAAGAAATTGCGGAATTCCAAACGAAAAGATAAGATTTTATCAAGCATCTACTTCTGAATTATATGGAAAAGTAGTAGAAGTTCCGCAGAAAGAAACGACACCGTTTTATCCACGTTCTCCATATGGTGTCGCGAAATTATATGGCTATTGGATTACAAAAAATTATCGCGAATCATATGGAATGTATGCTTGTTCAGGAATATTATTTAATCATGAGAGCCCGCGAAGAGGACATAATTTTGTAACTCGCAAAATAACTATGGCTTTAGGTAATATATTGAAAGGCAAACAAGATAAATTAGTATTGGGGAATATAGATTCGCTACGCGATTGGGGTCATGCGAAGGATTATGTCTATGGGATGTGGCTAATATTACAAAATGAAACACCAGAAGATTTTGTTTTATCCACCAATGAATATCACAGTGTTCGTGAATTTGTAGAAAAGACATTTAAATTGAAAGGTTTTACCATCAAATGGAAAGGCACTGGAACAAATGAAATAGGCTATGATGAAGAAAGTGGTAGGGAATTAATTTTCATATCGGATAAATATTTTCGTCCAGCCGAAGTAGACGAATTGTTAGGAGATAGTTCGAAGGCCAGAAAAGAATTAGGTTGGGAACTTCACTACAGCTTTGATGATTTAATCAAAGAAATGGTAGAGTATGATTGTGAATCAAGTTAAAAAGAAATAATAATATATACAAAATATATTACTATTATGTAGAACGGTATTTTTCGATTAATTTGTGAATTAATTTACTATGGTCTTGCGTATTAAATGCGGATGTATGATGAATCCGGTGTTTTACTAATATATCAGCACAATTGTAAAACCGGTTGCCTTGTTTTCTTAATGTTAACCACAATTCATAATCTTCGACCCCATCATTACTACCCCAATAACATAAATCTTTACGAATGAGAACACTACTATTAATAATCGGATTATATAAAGAAAAATCAAACTCACTAAAATCGTTCAACGGAATACGCGGTATAATCCCTTCCATGGAACCAAAATAAACACATTGACTTCCTATAACATCATAGACGAAACAATAAATAAATTGGGTTTGTAATTTATTATCCATCCAAATATCATCGACGTCTAAAAGAGCGACATAATCATAGTTACAATATTGTAACATGCGATTAAGAGCGTTAGATTTTCCACGTATATCAATTAAATCATAGACCCGTATTTTATTACTTTTTGTTTCATATGTTTTGGCTATTTTATAAATTTCACTATTTGGAGGATGACCATTAATACCTATAATTAATTCCCATTCAGTAAAGCTTTGTTTTAATACCGATGAAACTGATTCTTCAATAAATTCAATACCATTATATATCGGCATTAAAATACTAATCATTTTTAATAAATACTATCCGTTTGCGTTTATATTTTTTACAATAAGAATCTTTGAAATAAAAACCAGTTATCAAAATGTAAATCCTCTTTACATAAATAAAAATATTTCATATTGGAGAACACACAATCCGCAATAATAATTTGGTCATCTTTCACCAGATAGTCATATTCAAAATAAAGTTTTAATTTCTCATCATATGTATTGCGCCACCATTCTACATTTTGTTTATGTGTAACAAAAAATCCACCGGCAATGGATAGTTGATTTTCTTGAATAGGGGGAATAGGTAACCCACAAAAAGATTTATCTTGAATATTCATCATTAATTCGCGTATGTATTCTTTATTATTATTAATACAAGCATAATAAATTTTGGTGGGTAGTAGAGTTTGTATTTTTTCGGCGGCGGGCCAATGGTGTAATAATTCGATAGGTAAATCTTGATATTCTCTACAACGGAAATAACCAATATCGCACCACCCATAATAATCCGTTTTAAAATATTGCTGGGTCATTGTTTCGTGAACAAAATGGACTTTTTCAGACCATAACATATTGACTTTCCAATCTACGTGCTCATTCAATTCTTCATTGTTGTCGTGGTTTTTTATCCAAGATTCGTGATATTTATAGTTATAAAATTCGGTATAAGGTTTTATAATGAGTTTTATTTTTGGATTATGTAAATATTTTTCGAGACATTCAGAACTTTGTTCATCACTATAAATCACCAAATTATATTGATTTACGTTAGATAACATATTGTCTATCCATTGTAAATAAGTAGATGTATCGAATTTTGCTTTAAAAATATACCAGCAGGATGAAAATGTAACAGACATTATATAAGAATACAAAAAAATCTTTATTATGTTTGCGGGCTCATATAAAATTGAAAAATTATTTATTTTGATAATATATATTTATAATATAACAATGTGTGATTATAGTCAAAATAAAAAAGGATATATTACCTCTTGTGATGGAAATTTCAAAATACATTATGACGCCAATTTAGTAAACGATAGATCTGGAACAATCTATATTAAAAAAACATATACATCGGAAAATCCAATCAGTTATTCATATTTAACCAAATGTAGTGATACTGATACTCCGTCGGGCTATAAATGTTATAAATATTCGTATCCAAAATTTGTAAATGATTGTTTAAAATTTGCGGAAGGGTTAACCATCAATGACCCGGGTATTGATACAGAAGAATGTTTATTACAAGATAAATTCACTAGAAAAACATTTGGTGAGACTGATGAACAAAACATGAAAATAGCAATACGAGCAGAGAAAAAAAATGCGATGGAAATAAATGAATACGCAAACCCAGATATAGGTGAATCATATGCGTTTGTATTGAAAAATATTATAGGAGTACATGAAGTACCTTATCATATAGCACATGTATTATTTAAAGATGGAACAACCAATATAACATTGGAAGCAAACGCCGGCGATGAAGGAGCTATCCAACCTAAATTTGATATGTATGATACAGAACTAGACAGTGAATATACGTTTCATGAACTGACCTTAGACAACTTTTATAAAAGTTATATAACCGACGCACAAAAATCTCTAATAAATGATTATATAACTATTGTTTTACAAAAACAACCGTTCAACCCACGACCTACCAAATCCAGGTCAGTAAAAAGAAGTAAAGCAGGAACTAAAACAGGAAAACAACAAAAAAGTAGGGCAAAACAAACAAAGAAAAACATATAAAATTGAATTTCGAATTACATTATATATAACCGATAAACTATATAACATGAACAAAATAGAAAGCCCTATATCAATATGTATACCACGTATAGCTATAGAACAAACGAAAGAATATATAATAGAAAAATTCAAACAGTTAGATATTGGACAAATTGTATCTATCAAAGAAATACCTCTGCGAAATGATAATAAACATAAACGTATTATCATTTTGATACTATTAAATGAAGATAATCCACAAAGTATGGATTTACATAGCCGATTGAAAAAGAATGAAACGATAAAATTAGTGTATGAAATGCCGTGGTATTGGAAAATAGTATCTACAAGTCCTCAAAAATAAAATGAAAATGTTTATTTAATATGGGGTGAATATCGTTCTTGTTGATACTTTTTTTATTCCAACAACACCAAAACCAAAGATGAATATTATACTCGGCATTTTTAATTTCTTTTGTAAAAACGTCTTCTACATAATCGTATATTTTTTTACTCTCTGCAAATTCGTCTTTGATTTGTTCTTTAATTTCATACAAGAATATTAATCGGTTTTTCTCTTTTGTTTGTTGCGCGTTATCTATGGTTTGGTTCTCTTTCTTCCATTTATATAAAATATATCGTATTTCATTTTTCACATCTTTAAATTTATGAATAAGAGATTTACGATAGGTTTCCATTTTTTTAATAAGGGATAAAATATTTAAATTACAAATGATCGGAAACATATGTTTTATTTCTCTAGGTAATAAAATATTATACACTTCTTTCAATTCATTCATTTTGATTTCAATGTCTTTGATTTTTGATAATACCAAATCGTTCTTCTCTTTTTCATTTTCAATAAATAATAATTGACTGTTTGTCATTTCCAAAGATATTTCCATTTTATCATAATGATTCGCTAATTGTAGATACATTTCAACATGCGTTTCGTATTTCATATAATTCATCATAGATACAAAGGTGGTAATGATAATGTTTAAACCGGAAATAAAACCGCCGCTCCAACCGTATTCTTGAATAAATGGAGCGAAAACAGCCATACCTGCGGAGAAAATTAAAATAGGAATCATTAAACAATTTAATTTTTTTTCAGTAATATATTTGGATTGGGTAAATATATTTTTTTGTCCCTTCATAAACGTAATGAGAATATCCATTTTACTGGAATATTTGCTGTCTTCTTCATAATATTTGCCTAATGATTTTTCAATATCGTTGTAGGCTTTTAATTTAAAACTTTGGTGATTATTGGAATGAACTTGATTACGAATTCTATCGGTGCGAATGGCTTTTAATAATTCATCATCACTACCGCTATTATAATCACTATTGTCGCTATTTTCCAGTTCATTTTCGCTAGTTTCGCTAATAGTAATGGGACTATTACTTTGATACATATTTGTTTGTAAATCTTCATCTATGATTTCTACAGTAGGTTGTGGATGGATAGGCATGTCGATAATTTCTTTGATAGATGTAAATTCAATCAGAATGTTCTCTTTGCTTTCTTCAATATCAATAATTATATTATTTTCTGTATTGTTTTGCGTAATATTTTCCATATATATATGGATATATATATTTTATACATTGATTTATGTATCAAATCCGTTTATAATATAAAAACATAGTTGCCTATTATAGATAAATGGATTTTGTTTATTTGTTACTTCACGAGAGCGGTAGTGATTGGGAAGATATGGTTATCATTCTAACAGAGGAAGATGCTATCAAAGAATCAATCAATCACCCAAATCACAGAGTTGAAATTTTTAGTAAAAACAGCACAACAGGATACAAACCTACTTATAATTATTATAAAAATGGAGAACTTATTCACAAAAAATAAAATCCTTCAGATAATCCACTTTCAGAACGATGAAAAAATATAATAAAGAATAAAGGAATGGTTCGTCCAAGGAAAATTGAATAAAATATGATTTGATAGAACACTATAAAATCATGATATCAGAACAACAAATCAAACGTAATCAATTGGTAGAATATAAAAAACAACAACGGTATTTCTTATTAACGAGCCGTTTCAATAATCATACAAAAAAAGAAAATGAAGATTATCGTCGGCTTCATCATATCAATGGAAGTATATATTGTTCACCCGGTAAAATATCTGTAGATATACCGAATGATGCGAATGTATTTGTATTAGAAATGAATAATGATACGAATAAAATAATAGGTGTGGGTTGGATAAAAAACCATCCGTTAATAGGAAAATATTACGTATATGAAGAAAATAACTATAATCGTTATGTGTATCGCGGTAAACGTATTGCGCGAGACGAAATGTCGCAAAAAGAAGAAATAATTATGAAAGTATTTGATATATTATGTTTTACTGGAAATAGACATATGAAACGAGGTCAAGGATTAACATCCTTTCCGATAGAATTACTATATAAATATCGTGAAAAATTGGATTTAGTTGAATTTATCAAGGATATGTTTAAAAAAAGATATGTAGACCCCGAAAAATATAAAATAGATAAATAAAAATATAAATGAAATTCTATGATAAATATAAATGAACAATAATTCGCAAAATGATATGTATGATATAAATAAATATTCAGATGAAGAATTATTCAATATATTAGATTTAAATAGTCCAACCGATAGAGAATTAGAAGCTCGAATAATTTTTTTAGTTCATCGCTATGAGAACATGCAGAATAAATCGGGTGATGAGTTAGCGGAATTTTTTAAACAAATATATAATCATTTTTTTGATACATCAGATGATGAAGATGAACTGATAGAAGGTTTTGGAGAAGATACACAAAGTGGAAATATTCATACAAATGCGGATTATGCTTTATATGACTATACGGGTAAAGATGACCCAAATTCAGTTATTGTAAATGGAAATAAACAAATCGTTGGAGATATGGATTTAGGCAATGCGGCGAATACAATATCCGCGGTAAATGCGCTACGAAGTAATAAGTATGTAGACCCATTAAAATATTATAATGCGCCAACGAGCAGTCAATTAATAAACATTGATGAAAGTAAAGATGAAATAAAACAAAGAAATATGGGATATGTGGTTGAAAAACGAACAGACGATATTGGATTTACTAAACCATTGGATTATGCGAAAGATAAATTGAATCCATTATTACAACAAACGATTAAACGTGTAATTAGTATAGATAGTCAATATAGAGATAATAAGACGACCTTTTCGACAGATTTTACATTTAACTTATCAGACCCATTGAAAGATGTAGTCTCTTTAAAATTGTATTCTATTCAAATACCGTATACGTGGTATACCATTAATAATAATTTTGGAAGTAATTTCTTTTATATAAAAGGTACATCGCCAGGAATTAATGATGGAACATATGATTATAAAATAGATATTTCGGCGGGTAATTATTCACCCGCAAATTTGGTAACAGCAATCAACGATACTATTCAAAAAACGAAGGCAATATATCCGGATGTGAGTTTTGGCGATACGAATATAAGTTATAACGAAAATACATGTTTATCAACTATAAAGATGGATATAACGAAAATATACAATGAAACAAGTTATTATTTATATTTTCCAAGTTGGTCAAATCCAAACAATTCTTCCACAGTAAATAGTGTATCAAATTATTATAGAAAACAAAGTATTCCTGGTTTTTTGGGTTTTAATTTTCAAACATATTATCCAAATATCATATATTCATCAACGTTACCCAAAATTGCGTCTACGGCTTCCGATGATAGTGGATTATTGAATTATACAATTGATAATACAAATAACTATTTTACAATTATTAAATATATTGGACCAAATGAATATACATCATCATCTATAGTGGATACATCATTTCAAATCAAGTTATCGTTAAGTGGGTTGGTTTCTCGTTCTCAATTAGTATCCGATTTGTCTGCACAAATACATAATAATCAAAATTTAATAAATTCATCAATATCTAGAATAGATATAGTAGACCCTTCATTGAATGACCCATCATTAGTTGGAATAGGATATTCCCAATTTCAATTGAATATAAAATTTAATCGCGCGACTACCAATAATATAGAAAATTCAAAGGCAATAATTATATTTCCAAGAGAAACAAATCAAACAAAAATATGGACGGGTTCTAACTCATGTTTCCGTTTTACAAATCTAAATAATGAATTAAATAATATATATGCGGAGACAACGATTATTAAACAACAAGAAAACACAACTCTTGTTCAATCCTCACCCTATATATATTTAAAATGTAAGGCGACTGGATATGATATATCCATGAATGATTATAAAATAATGGTAGCAAATTCATCGAGTATCGGTTATTCATTAACAGAACACATCGGAGCCATAAATAATGGAATCGTATCTACGAATAATTCTACCAAAACGTCGAAAAATACGACGGGTGATTTTAATATAGATGCAACCAAAACATATATTGATAACAATTCAAAGTTTAATATTAGTGTAGATATTAATAAAAAATTTATAACAGACATGTATTACTTGGATTTAACAGGAGGTATAATGCAAAATATATTAAATTTATCAGGTCAATATTTGAATGGTGTATCAGATTTATCTGGTAGTGGATATACGTTCTCTTCAACCTTTTTACAAAATGGTTCGGGTTATACTACAACATCAAATTATATATTAAAAATCTATCCAAGTAGATTGAATTATGGTAATCAAAATTCTGGTATTATAACATTGCCGATAACAAACGGTACTACATATTCTACATTTGGAGATTTACAAACGGCAATTAATAACGCATTTGAGAATTATGTAGATAGCGCGGGTTCACATATATTGAGTGGTTCAAATGTATCCTTTAGTATAAATCAATCAAATACGAATTTTATAAATGCTACATTCACAATCACTATTCAAAAAAATATAACACAAAATCAATATAATATTCGTTTTTATGATTCTTCTGCGAATGATGTGAATGGAAATTTAATTTCATATGGTAATGGCACTTGGTCAAAATTATATGTGGATTCATCATTTTGTGATATTGATGGATATAATTTATCAAATATAACAACAAGCACCACATATTCGGTACTAACGATGTCTAATAGTATTAGTTCAAATAAAATTAGATTTAATTTGACTAATAATTATTTCATATTACAACCGTATGAAAGTGGAGTTACAAGTAATGGAGATGAAAATAATATAAGAATAACTATTCCGGTGAATGATAGTTTGGGTGTTCCAATTGATTACTCGAGAGATTCATTATTGAGTACCATAAATACCTTATTATCAGCAAACCAATATACAGCGGGTTCTTCGCTGGATGTTTATACAATTAATAATAATGATTATTTGAAATTTCGCATCAATATATTAAAAAAATATACGGCGAGTGATTTTAGATTAGTATTTTATGACCAATTTAGTTTTGTAAAATGTAATGCGGGATCAACGAGTGTTAAAAATACGACATGGGATACTACATTAGGATGGATATTGGGATTTCGTAATACGACTGTATATAATTTGTCTGAATATGGAAAGAATGGTGATATAGTAAGTTTAACGGGAGATACAACGGTGAGTGTAAATTTATTCAATTATTTTTTATTATGTTTGGATGATTTTAATCAAAACCATTTAAATGATGGTCTAGTAACATTATCTCCAAAGATTACTGAAATATCATTACCTTCATACGCGAATAAATACAATTATACATGTGACCCGGTTACTGGATTAATCACTTATAATGCGAATTCAACGGATAATACAAATTATTCGAAATTAACAAAACAACAATTATACGCGTTAACTGAAACCGCAAATAGTAAACGAAGTAGTTCAGTCATAAGTAATTCAAATATATCGGCAAAAGGCTACGGAACAGGACCTTTCGTAAAGGATGTATTTGGCTTGATACCAATAAAAACAGCAGGATTAGCAAACGGGTCAGTCTATGTAGATTATGGTGGAACTTTACAGAATCAGGAACGCAGTTATTTTGGCCCAGTGAATATACATCGTATGTCTGTAAAATTAGTAAGTGATAGAGGTGATGTAGTAGACTTGAATGGTTCAAATTGGTCATTTTCATTAATATGTGAACAATTATATCAACAAAAACCTACCAATGGGGGGTCAGGCAAAAAATAAACCGGATATATATAATGGAAAAAAGTATAGATATCATAGGATTTTTCGCACCATATATTTTATTTGTGTTCTCAATTGTTTTATTATGGAAACGAAATCAATATTTCACTGGATATATCGTATTTTATTTTTTGAATATAATTGTGAACAAAATAATTAAAGTAATCGTAAGAGAACCTAGACCAACTGGTGGAAAAAGTATATTATCATTTGAAGATGGAATATATGAAGGCATTGAAAAATATGGAATGCCGTCAGGACATTTACAATCATGTTTTTATTCATTAACCTATTTATATTTAGTAAAAGAATCGCCTAGTTGGTTAATATTAGAAACATTTATCGCAAGTGCGAGTTTTTATCAACGTTGGAGTTATAATAGACATACAGTTGAACAATTATCAGCAGGTTCTCTGGTTGGTATGTTCATGGGATGGTTCTCCTATTTTATGGTACATAAATATTTGATTACTCAATAAATTTCATTATAAAAAATATATAATGAAATTATATAATGTCTCAAAGTGATTATATAAAATATAAGAGAACTTCGAATGAATTAAAATATAATGACTATAGTGCGGTATTTAATACAGGTGATTATATAGATTTAAAACAATATTCTTTGGAGAATAGTATCACAAACAGTAAGTTGACTTTCAATCAACTAACTCCAACTGGTTCAAAACGAATTTTCAATATGGAAAAGAGAACCACCAACTGTCCAACTTTTCCTATTTGTAATGCGACAAATTTACGCACCAATCGTGTACCTATGTTGAATGTATATTTTACACCGCAATATGTGCCTACATATGTGAAGCAACCAACCAGCGCAAAAACTGCTTGTAATTGCGTATTAAATAGTGTGAATACTGAACGATATGTATGTAATTGTAAAACTAGTTTTTAGATTTTATGGAGCGACGTCTAGAATTAGGAACGAATTTTTTATTATATTTAATGGCGTTTAATAATTTTAATTGTTTTTTAATATTTTTCATAGGAGAACATTTGGCGAAAACCTTTTTAGTATTTTTATTGATTAAACGATAACAATCTTTTCCACGAACTTTACGTGTCTTATACGGCATATATAATATATGAATATTATATTTGACTAAATAATTGGGTTTGTATTTATTATAACATAGAATAGTGATTACTGTCGCAATTTTAACAACTACAAACATGATTGGGATTTTCAGCAGTTCCAAAGACACTAGACGTATAAATACTACCGCCGGTTTCAATCGCAGCTTGAAGTAATCCATCCGCAGAAATAGAAATACATTGCCATGTTTTATTTTGGACCACTTCATTTTCAACGAGACTCCATGTGACTCCGTAATCATTCGAAGTATAAATATGTCCATCTTTTTGTAAGACTGTTTGGTATTGTCCTGTAGCAGATACTGATACCGATTGCCATACTTTATCCATCATTTTATCGTCATCCACAAATAACCAATGTTTTCCATAATCATTTGAAACATGAACATCTCCACCGGCTTCTACCGCAGTTTGATATTTTCCATCTGAAGACATTGCTACCCCAGACCAATTTCTATCGTTAAAACCGTCTACCGGACTATCACTTACGTTTATCCATGTTCTACCAAAATCATCAGAAACATATATATTTTCAACAACAATCGTTTGATATTGTCCATTATAAGACAGGCAAACACCAGCACTGGGAAATATTTCAATTGATTGATAAATTTCAGTATCACTATCTAATGGAGTCCATGTAGTACCATAATCATCTGATATATACACATTATCGCCACTTGATACCAATGTCTGATATTTTCCACTTAATGAGATAGATACAAAAATATTGGATGTTCCTGCGTTATATGTAGGTGTCCAAGTCACCCCATAATCATTTGATACATAAATGACGTGTCCGTTACTCGCGGTTTGATGCATACCTGTAAATGAAACCGCTACATAATTACTAGTAGATGAACCTATATTTGTAGAAACTAACCACGATTGACCAAAACTATCTGTTCTATATATATTACCTGTATTCGTAATAGCGGTTTGATATTGACCGTCTGTAGAAAGTGAAATACTCAGCCAATTTGTGTTTCCTGATATATCGGATGGATTACCGCTGCCGTCTAATACAACAGCCGATGATTCGGCCCAAAATTTACCGAAATTCGTGTAATTTTCAACACTTTCGTTTGTTAAAATCATAAGAACAGGAACAGTCGTTGTTTGTGTAATATTGGTTGTGGTTGATGTCGTAGTTCTTTTCACGTGTCCTCTTGTCCAATTTAATCTATTACGAATCGCATTTAAATAAGACGGACCTACGTTATTTGCTGGAAAATATGTTTCGGGCTCAATATCTAACGAAAGTGTAATGGTAAAACCATCTGGAATAAAAATTAAATCGCCTGCTACAAAACCATCTACCATACCATAGTTTTTCACAGTAGGATCGCGATTGTTGAATACATTTGAATCAATGACGAACTTTAATAATCGATTAATATCGTTCACTGTAATACTACCGGATAAATCGGATACGAAACTACCATTCATCGTAAATTTAGATTTATTGATTGTTTGTATATAGGCACTTGCGTCAAATACTCCGCCGTTTACTTGGAATTCATTTTCTAATGCGAATAAGGAAGCAAACCCACCAGGGTCTCCGAAATAACTGGCGACACATGTTTTAAAATCAAAATATAGGGAAGATAATTTGCCTACGGACAATACGCTTTCGGTATTTACCCCGTCGATAAAATCACAAGCGCAAATTTTCAAAGAATCATCATGTAAAGTATCGGAAATAGGGTCATACCAAGCTTGAACTGTATTGAAATTAGAAGCGTCTTTAATGATACTTAATTTTTTATTGATGGCTCTAGCGCTAAAATATACTTGAACCGCATCAGTCACATCATATTTTGATAATAAATCGGGTTGTCTAAGTCGTATAGGTTCGGACATTGTTTGAGTATTGAAAAAACCACCACTTGCGCCGAAGGCATAGCAAGAACCACTATATCTACCATTAGTGATAGCATTTGGTTGTACTTGAATAGACATTTCTTTCTAGCTGTAATATTCTTATAAAATAATTATAAAATATTACAGTAATTATTTGTTTATACTTCGGTTGTAATTACTAAATTTACTTAGGCCCTTTATACTTCAATATCATATAAATTATCCAATTTAATAAGTAAAGGGGCGGTTAAAACTCTATCAATGTTGGTGGTTGTTGCGGTAGACCGTTCTGTAAATATTTTTTTAGCGGTACCTGGTAATTCACTATTACCACTAATATCAAAAGCGCTATCATCGTAGATAAACATATCTTGCGCAGTAGTTTCACCACTTCCATTGTTTGGATAATATTTTTTAGTATAAGTACGGTCTGTATCCATACTACTAATTAAATCAGTAACATTACTAGGACCTAAATTGTTTAATGGATTATAATTTTCCGAATCAATAACTACGTGTAATTTAACGGTTGTTCCTGCAGGTATGAAAATCAAATCACCGTGCATGAAACCATCCGCCATACCATAGTTCGATTTATATAATGTTTGCTCCAGCGAAAAGCCACTCGCATCATATTGAACACCACTCGCCGATACCAATCCAGGGTCAGAAGCAGAAGCATCCGATAATTGTGGAGTTCTATTTTTAAACACATTACCATCTATCGCAAATTTAAGTAAATTATTAATATCATTAATCGTAATAGAACCTTCTAATGGTTTTACATTTTCACCACCTTCTAATGAATATGGTGTAATAATATTCATAAAAGAATTCGCATCAAATACCCCTCCATTGATATCGAATTCACTTGCGTCTGCGAATAAAGAGGAGAAACCTCCGGCATATCCAAAATAAGTGTTAACGAATTGAATATAATCACTATATAATGTAGAATATGCTCCTACCGAAATAACTTGCGCCGCAGACATACCGTTTAAAAATTCAGATGCGTTAATCGTAATAGAATTATTCGGAAATTTATCAGTGACCGGATTGAAACTTGAATCTATTATATCTACATTGTTTGCCGCTTTAATTAATCCGAGTTTTTGATTAAATGTTTTAACATCAAAACGAACTTGTAACGCTTTGGTAACATCATATCTTAATAGAGGGTTTTGTTGTTGAAGTTTGATAGTATTAAAACATTGGTCCATAGTGAAACCACCTGAACCATAAAAAGCATAATAAAATCCTTCGTATGGTGTAGTAAGTTGGGCTGGTGGTTCATTTATACCTCCGTTTACATCTACCATTGTTGAAGAATTATCATATACAGTAGGAGTCGCCATTTTATGATTATTAAATATATACTATATAAATATTATATGAAACTACTAAATTTATAAATCATACAACATTTTTAAATTCAAACAGAATGAGAAATTCGAATTATTCATCTGTAAAATACGTCCATGTTCATCGAATAATCTGATTCTTAATTTTTGTATATCTACTGGCCCAAAATATTTTCTAGGTTCTGAAACAATACTGTAATCACTTTCCATTAAAAGCGTAAAATAGGAGCCTTTGATTGATATACGTGCTAAAATATTTGGACTGAGTATCGACTTGTTAAACACACTAATAAAATGATTATTTGAACTATTTTGAAAATCATCTATTGCTAAATATATATATCTAATGGTAGCGGGTTCAATGATAGTATCGGCTATATATTCAGTAGACCCTGAATATCTATGTTTATAAAATCCTAGATTCCAACCAATTTTAGTTTTCAAGTCACTTGTATCTGGGTTTCCATTGATATCTTTGGAAAAATCCATAATAACTTCGGTAATGAAATTCGCATAATTACCATCAGGCAAGATTTTAGCTTTTCCTGTTCCGGAACCATTCGAATTCACATCTATTTCGAATTTTAAATACGAAAAAATACTATTTGGATAGGTAAGTGTTCCATCTATATTTGTAGGGACTAATGCTTGATTTACTTTATCAATAAAATCATTCGCAGTAAAATTACCGTCAGGAATAGTAAACACTTTTTCATCCGTTAATTTTTCACCAGTGTTGTTTAATGAATTGTAATGAACTTTTAAATATAAATAATTGTTTCCGTATGCGCTTGATATACCGTAAAATGCTACGGGAATTTCAACCGAAGCTAGTTGCATAGAAACGACCTTATTGAATTTGGTAGGTAAATGTAAAGTAAAATCGGAACATTGAGTTGTATATAAATTTTCACGAAATCGAGTATCAATATTTAAACATTTGGTAATAATGCGTGTGTTTAAGGGGTTCATTGAACCGGGAAAGAAATCGCTATTGTTTGCGTGTACAAATTGTGTATCAGGACGATTGATTAATTCATCGGTTCTCGGAATAGCTTCTTTGGAAACAGGTGTATCTAAATTATCTAATTTATAATTTTTAGGGATTGTCGTTGGGTTCTCAGAAGGATTACATTTTACAAAGATTAACCAATTTTTTGCTAAGGTTAAGAATTCAATTAAATCACGTTTAAAACGCTTATTAATATGACCACTATTTAATAATTGTTCTCTGATTTGATATTCACGTAATTCAATATCTTTTGCAGTATATTTTGTTTTGGTTGAGAACCTGAAAAATTTTTCGATATCTTTGATACTGTAATTATTTATATCTAAATCTAAATTGTCCATATATTATCAATTCTTATATTTTTATTACATTATTTTGCGATATGATAAAATGTGGTATTTAGTAATTAGTATTTTTTATTAGGAAAATAAAATGGTATAATTGTTTTATTTTTTTTAGAGATGTCTATTATACAGAGTAATACAAAATGTCTTCAAGTGATTATACGGCATTGAAAAAATTAAAAGAAATACAAGGTAGCTGTAATGTCGATGAAATTGGAGACCCATTATCAAGTAGTTGGTTTGATATCCCTGTGGGACATACAACTGATTGTAAAATTACTCTAGGAACCGGACCTACCGGTTCTACCGGTTTGAGAGGTCCAACCGGATTTACTGGCCCAATCGGTTTACAGGGAATACCCGGTCCAACAAACGGCGGTATATTTACTGTAGTCGCCGAATCGAATAATGGATTTAATGTAAATGATGTTAGCGGTTTTATATTTTCATTCGGTGGAGGAGCAAAAGCTGTAAATTATGGTTTTCAAATAGGTGCCGATTGCTGTTTGAATTATATTGGTGTTCGTGCGTCTACTACCCCCGATACTTCAGGCGCTATACAAATATACAAAAATGACGCAAGTACTGATGTAATTTTGTCGGGCATAAATATTTATAAGTCATTGAATAATATAAATTTATCATTTGTTGCGGGTGATTATATTAATATAAAATGCACCAACGGTTCTGGCGGAGGTGCGGTAAGTGTTGCTTTATGGTTTTCAACGAGCGGGGTAGTTGGTCCTACTGGTGCGGAAGGTGATATAGGACCTACTGGTTTTATAGGACCTACCGGTTCAGCCGGGCCTACTGGTTATACTGGTAGAACTGGACCTATCGGTACTACTGGATATACTGGTCATACAGGTAGAACTGGTCCTACTGGTTTTACAGGATATACTGGTCCAATTGGTTTAGTGGGATATACTGGTAGAACAGGCCCTACTGGCCCAACTGGTTCTCAAGGACCTATTGGTGCTATTGGATATACTGGTTATACGGGTAGAACTGGTCCTACGGGAGTTCAAGGTCCTACCGGTTTTACTGGTGTTCAAGGTGCTACCGGGTTTACTGGTAGAACAGGTCCTACCGGTTTTACTGGTGTTCAAGGCGCTACCGGTTTCACGGGTGCTCAAGGCATGACCGGTTTTACTGGTGCTCAAGGACCAACTGGTTTTACTGGTATTCAAGGAGCTACTGGTGCTACAGGAGTTCAAGGCGCTACCGGTTTCACGGGTGCTCAAGGCGCTACCGGTTTCACGGGTGCTCAAGGCGCTACCGGTTTCACGGGTGCTCAAGGCGCTACTGGTTTTACAGGTGCTCAAGGTATGACTGGTTTTACAGGTGCTCAAGGTATGACTGGTTTTACAGGTGCTCAAGGCATGACTGGTTTTACAGGTGCTCAAGGCATGACTGGTTTTACAGGTGCTCAAGGCATGACTGGTTTTACAGGTGCTCAAGGCATGACTGGTATGACTGGTACTCAAGGATCTACTGGCTTCACTGGCGTTCAAGGACCTATCGGCTTTACTGGCGCTCAAGGACCTATCGGCTTTACTGGCGCTCAAGGACCAACTGGTTTCACTGGCGCTCAAGGACCAACTGGGTTCACTGGCGCTCAAGGTGCTACTGGTTTTACTGGAGTTCAAGGTGCGATTGGATATACTGGAAGAATGGGTACTACTGGGCCTACTGGACCTCAAGGTTTAACTGGAATGACTGGTATGACTGGTACTCAAGGACCTACTGGCTTCACTGGCGTTCAAGGACCTATCGGCTTTACTGGTGTTCAAGGACCAACCGGTATGATAGGTGTAACTGGATATACAGGTCCAACAGGTAGTATAGGACCTATAGGATACACAGGTAAATTAGGGTCTACGGGCGCAACAGGTTCAACTGGACCATTGGGAACAGGTCCTACCGGTGCTACTGGTATGATTGGACCAACCGGTATGATTGGTCCATTAGGAACAGGTCCTACAGGTGTAGCTGGAATACAAGGTCCTACCGGATATACTGGTTATACTGGGCCATTAGGAACAGGTCCTACAGGTGTAGCGGGACCTCAGGGCTCTATTGGATTTACAGGTGCTCAAGGACCAACTGGTTTCACTGGTATTCAAGGTCCAATTGGTTTACAAGGAATAGCAGGTCTTAGAGGTGTACAAGGTGCGACCGGGTATACTGGTATTCAAGGTTCTACTGGTTTTACTGGACCTCAGGGTGCTCAAGGACCAACTGGTTTCACTGGGCCTCAGGGTGCTCAAGGTTCTACTGGATTTACTGGACCTCAGGGTGCTCAAGGTTTCACAGGTATTCAAGGCGCAACCGGTTATACTGGTGTTCAAGGCGCGATCGGTATTACTGGCCCTCAAGGCATGACCGGTTATACTGGTGCTCAAGGACCCACAGGTATTGCGGGTATTCAAGGAATGACTGGTTATACAGGTCCTCAAGGGCCAATCGGTTATACCGGTATTCAAGGGGCGACCGGTTATACTGGTGCTCAAGGACCAACTGGTATTGCGGGTATTCAAGGCATGACCGGTTATACAGGTGTTCAAGGGCCAACTGGTATTGCGGGTATTCAAGGCATGACCGGTTATACAGGTGTTCAAGGGCCAACTGGTGTTGCGGGTATTCAAGGGCCAACTGGTGTCGCGGGTATTCAAGGGCCAACTGGTGTTGCGGGTATTCAAGGGCCCACTGGTGTTGCGGGTATTCAAGGGCCAATCGGATTTACCGGTGCTCAAGGGCCAATCGGATTTACCGGTGCTCAGGGGCCAATCGGATTTACCGGTGCTCAAGGACCTACTGGGTTTACCGGTTCTCAGGGACCTACTGGGTTTACCGGTGTTCAAGGCCCAACTGGTTTCACTGGCCCAAGAGGATATACAGGAATTATTGGTTTTACAGGTTATACCGGAAATACAGGTTCAACTGGTATGACTGGACCAATCGGACCAACTGGTGATATTGGTTATACTGGATACACCGGCGAAACCGGTATGACTGGACCAATCGGACCAATTGGTCCACAAGGTATAGTAGGTTATACTGGTCCACAAGGTATAATGGGCTCAATTGGATATACAGGTAGAACAGGACCCACTGGATATACAGGATATACAGGAGTAACTGGTTATACCGGTGTTACAGGATATACAGGACCACTCGGAACTGGACCAATGGGACCAACAGGAGAACGAGGTGATACCGGCGTGACTGGATATACAGGTTATACCGGACCACTCGGAACTGGGCCAACAGGGCCAACGGGTATTGATGGACCATTGGGCGAAACCGGGCCAACGGGTATGACTGGACCGCTAGGAACAGGACCAAGAGGTATGACTGGTCCAACCGGTATAGCCGGTTCAATCGGTTTAAGAGGGGTCACTGGTTGGACTGGACCATTAGGAACAGGACCTACTGGTTATACAGGTCCAACCGGTATCACTGGAGCGATGGGTTACAATGTAACTATTAATGGATTCACTTTATATGTAGATCAAGATTCAACATATTTTTTTAATACGCAAATACCTTATACTAATAATCAACTAACATATAGTTATGCGAATACTAATAGTAATTTACTATGTTCAATAATAAGCGATAATACATCTAGAATAAATAGTAGTATACCAGGAATATGGGATTTTAATATTTATACAAAATTAACAACGACCTCATCTACACCTCCAAATGCGTATATTTATACAAAGTATTATTATAGTAATAATGGTGTTAATTATATATTATTATCAGATGGTATAAACAATAAAACATTAATTCCATACTTAGATACGAATGTTAGTAATAGTTATATGATTACTAATTCGAACTATGTAGACAAATTCATATCATCTACTCAATACATAAAGGTTGAAATATACACTATACTACCTCAATGGAGTTTTACAGATTTATATACATTAGAGCTTTATTTTGGTTCAAATAATCCATCTTATATTCATAATATTGGTGGTAAAACAGTTGATTTAACTACTAGTCAATCTATTGGGGGTAGTAAAACGTTTACTGAACAAACAAATTTTACAGATGTCTCTATGACTGGAAAATTATTTGTGGCGGGCGATCTTTCAATGAACTCTCGTTTGGTGGTAGGAAGCGATATAACTACGAATAAACGTTTCTTTGTTATTGGAGATGTATCTTTGAATAGTAAATTATTCGTTGCGGGAGATATGTCTTTGAATGGTAATTTAAGTTTGAACGGTAGTTTCCGAAGTGTAAGAGATATTAGCGTGAATAGTTTAACTATTGGTCTTGGTGGGGGAGGAATACCTACAAATACTTCGGTTGGTTTTGAAGCATTAAAAAATAATAGTAGTGGACTACAAAATACTGCGTTTGGTTATCGAGCTTTAACTTCAAATACAAATGGTGATTATAATGTAGCCATTGGTAGATTAAGTTTATCTACAAACACAACTGGTGTTACTAATGTTGCGGTCGGAACTAACGCACTAACTACCAATTTATCAGGAAATAAAAACACCGCATTGGGACACCAAACACTTCAGTATAATAGTACCTCAAGCGATAATGTAGCAGTAGGGTATAATGCTTTAAATGGAACAACCGCAGGTTCAAATACGGCAATCGGTACAGAAGCAGGTTTAGTAAATACAGTAGGAACAAATAACACATATGTAGGTTTTCAATCGACAGCAAATGCGAATAATTATAATAATTCAACCGCATTAGGTTCAGGAGCAACTATCACAGGAAGTAATCAAGTAGTATTAGGAACTGCAAGCGAGAAAGTAGTCATGCCCGGTGATGCTTCTTTGAATGGTAATATTGTTATTGGTAGAAATTTAACTGTATTAGGAAACATAGCAGTTCAAAATTACACCAATCAAAATATCATTAATACCACGACTACGAATTATCAATTAATAGTAAGTGAAGATATATCTTTGAATGGACGCTTGGTCGCATCAGGTGATTCTTCCTTCAATGGAAATGTATATACTACAGGTTTTATAACCGCCACAACACAATCAATTAGTGATAATTCCACTCGTGTTGCTACGACTGCTTATACGCGTAATTTGGTAGATACAAGTTTGAATAATTATTATACTAAAACCTCGATTGATGCTAGTATCAATACAAATTATTATAACAAAACAGCCATAGATGCTAGTATCAATACCAATTATTATAACAAAACCTCGAGTGATAGTAATTATTATAACAAAACAGCCATAGATGCTAGTATCAATACCAATTATTATAACAAAACCTCGAGTGATAGTAATTATTATAACAAAACAGCCATAGATGCTAGTATTAATACCAATTATTACAACAAAACAACCATAGATGCTAGTATCAATACCAATTATTATAACAAAACGACAATTGATTCAACAATTACATTAAAATCTAACATAGCATCACCTACATTCACTGGTATTGTGGTTATTCCTACTGGTAATATTACAACGTTAAATATTTTTAGTGATGCTTCAATGAATGGACGTTGTTTTATATCAGGAGATGTGTCGTTAAATCGCCGTTTGTTTGTAGCAGGAGATGTTTCTTTCAATGGTAATTTAAGAGCAAATTATCCCGATAGTACAATTCCACCAACCGCAATTATAGGCGGCGTTTCCACTGGTATTTTCATCAATGATATATCGGCAAGTAAACGCATGTTTGTTGCTGGTGATGTTTCTTTAAATAGTAGATTGTTTGTAGCAGGAGATGTTTCTTTCAATGGTAATTTACGAGCAAATTATCCCGATAGTACAATTCCACCAACCGCAATTATAGGCGGCGTTTCTACTGGTATTTTCATCAATGATATATCGGCCAGTAAACGCATGTTTGTTGCTGGTGATGTTTCTTTAAATAGTAGATTGTTTGTAGCAGGAGATGTTTCTTTCAATGGTAATTTAAGAGCGAATTATCCCGATAGTACAATTCCACCAACCGCAATTATAGGCGGCGTTTCTACTGGTATTTTCATCAATGATATATCGGCAAGTAAACGCATGTTTGTTGCTGGTGATGTGTCGTTGAATAGTAGATTGTTTGTAGCAGGAGATGTTTCTTTCAATGGTAATTTAAGAGCGAATTATCCCGATAGTACAATTCCACCAACCGCAATTATAGGCGGCGTTTCTACTGGTATTTTCATCAATGATA
>Ga0209191_1000134_pt1 | contig 59387 bp, 78 predicted proteins | sample S_130626_EF_Meta_FD_187320 | JGI IMG/M metagenome (GOLD analysis project Ga0209191, IMG submission 187320) | Freshwater microbial communities from Lake Simoncouche, Canada to study carbon cycling - S_130626_EF_MetaG (SPAdes) (version 2) | ecosystem: Environmental > Aquatic > Freshwater > Lake ...
CGTCATCTTCGATGACAGGAAGATCAAAGAAATCCGTCACAGGTGTGCGCTCGCCAGTAGTGCCGTTTTCCCGCAAGATGATCTGCTCAAGCGGCTTGACCAGAATGAATGCCAACAGACCGATATCTGGCGTGTCAAACGTCACGGACAAAACCTCGCGAACACCTGTATCGCCGGGAAGCAAAGTCAAAAACGGGTAGTTGCTATTTGGCATTGCCACGTTGCCATTGTTTCCCGTCGCAAGTTGACCCGTGATAGACGCCGACCCGCAAGTCTGTGGAGGGCTTGTTCTGAAGAGGCCGTCTTGATTGGTGTAGGTGAACCGAAAGGTCGGGCTTCCGGTGCCGAGTAGGCCTGCCATTTGAACGGCTATGACTTGCACACCTTTCCCGTCAACGTATCGCGGCAGGCCCAAGCCTTGATATAGAAACTGCTCGTCCGTCGTGCCTGTGTCGATAAACGGATAGTAATATAGAAAATCCATCAGGATCATGGGGCCAGCACTAAATGCCGCCGCCGAAGGAGAGATCGCAATGGTTTTGAGGTAGGTTTTATATCCTAACTGACCAACAGGCTGATTGTGCGGAATGCCGCCATTGGCGGCTTGGCTAAGTTGCTCGCCATAGAGAGGTGATGACGCATAGTAGAACGGCAGCGGGTTGCCGGGGCTTGATGTCACATCAAACCAGCAGCTATTGGCAGTCGAGTTAAAACTCTTACGGAAGCCGCCGATAAAGGTCTGCCCGCGCTCTTCAGCGTCCACCAAATCTTTGTAGGACCTGATCGCCACTTACTTGACCTCTGACGTGCCGCGCAAGATCGCTGACAGGTTTGCGAGAACCGCAGCCGCCGTGTGGGCGCAAGGCTTGTAGACGATGCCATCGACCAGAAACACGGGTCCATTGCATTGGACGCAAGAATACAGAGGCTCTTCGCCCTTGGCTAGGTTTGGCTGGCTCATGCTTAGGTCTCCGTCACGGTGAGCGCCGAAGCGTTAAACTGTGGCTGGATACCCGATGCCACGGCCAGCGAACTGTTCAACGGACCCGAATAAAGCACGTTACCCACACCCGTCGCCGCCGTGCCGATGGCAACATAGGTCAAGGTCGCGCCTGTAGCACCGCACTGGGGGAACTGCACCAGACCCGCATTGACCGCCGTGTTCGTTGCAACCGTCCAGCCTGCCGAAGTCCGCAAGACCGCGACGCGAGCGTAGTTGGTGTATCCGGTCTCGTTGGTCTGCTGACTGTTGCCCGTGCCGGGATCAGCCGTGTGAAGGCTGATATACAGGTTGGTGTACGGCGCTGACGCAGCGTTATCCGCAATGCCTGCCCAAGCGGTGGCATTGAAAAGCAGCTTTAGCAAACTGTTACAGGTGGCGACTGACTTTGCCATGATGGCTCCTTATGCCGAAAATATAAGCCATCTTACACGCCCGTAAGCGTTTGGAACAGTCCATAGGTTAGGGCCGCCCTAGCAGCCCACGCGGAGGCGTAGGAGGCATATCCCGGATTGTTGGACAGGTTGGCATACCGCATCGTTCCCGCCGCTGTGGAGTACTTCTGAAGCAACCACACGCCGCTGGAAGTGGCCTTGCCAAGGTAGAGCGGATCGGTGCCGTCCAGATCGTTTAGGGGGTATGGGTCTAGGGGCGCAGTTCCACCGCCGCCGCCTCCGCCGCCCGTCGTAGGCAGGGGATTGAGCGGGGTAATGGGGTTGCCATACTGGTCCTCAAGTAGCGTGCGAAAATCGACGACGCCAGACATGACTTAGAGGCTTTCGATGAACTGCTTATGGCGATCCACGATATCTTGCTTTTCTGCGGCCAGATCAGCAGCAGCCTTGGCCAGCGTGTCGGCTTGGGCGCTCACCGCTTCTGCCGCAGTAGCGGCCTCAGCGATCTTCTCATCGGCCTCTGCGTGGGCTGCCTTGGCATCATCAAGTGCCGCAGCCAAAGATGCCTTCAGCTTCTTGGCCTCCGCATTGACCTTCTTAGCCTCATCTCGAAGTGCAGAAGCCTCAAAGACAGCCTTGTCTTTTGTTGCCGCCGCCGAGGCCAAGGCATCACTAACAATGCCTTCGGCCTCCAGCTTGGCGGCGGCCAATACAGATTCTGCCTCAGCCCGATCGGCAATAGCCTGATCGCGCAGGGTCGCAATCTCTCTGGCCGGGCCAACAAGCTCGACAATCTTAAGGTTCTCGGCAATTGCCGCTTGGACCTCAACAAGCTTCTCTGCCAGCTTTACGGCCTGTCCCGATGGGTCGGACATTAGGGCCAAAAAGTTAGCCAGATCGCCTTGGCCTGCGCCTGATCCGTCAATGCTTGTGGAGATCATTAGTAGCCCCCGCCAGTCTGCAGCACCGTAAGAACAACAGACCCGGAGCCAGAAGCTTGGGTCATGCGAACAGCCGTCACCGGGTAAGCAATGTTGCTGTCCTTGGTGGTCGTCTGGGCCGTAAGGCTAGGATGGTTGGTCCAGTTTCCCGTCGCGGGGGTCCAGCCAGCATCTTGGATCTTGTCGAAGGTGTACTGAACCGTATAGTTGACCGTCCCGGTTACTTGGCAGTTCAAGGACACCTGAAAATTCATGGCGAAATAGTCGAGCGCGACGATGTTGGTCGTCTTCGCAACGGTGCTCGCATCTGTCGTAGTTCGCGTAATTGGCAGCATTGCCGATACCCCTTTGGTTTAAACCAACCATAGCACCATTAGCATTTTACGTCCCAACGCTTAAGTGCCAAATTTATACGGCTGTTGGGGTCATGCGCCGTCTTGGAAGATGTCAGCTTTTCCTTCATCCCGCACATTCGACTTCTAAAGTTCTCCCTGCGCTGGGCGCCCTCAGGGCTGTGAGACGCCTCAGAGGCCGTCACAGGCTTTTTGATGTCGTGCCCTTCAGCACGCAAGGAAGCCCGCCCACGGTCGTTCAGGCCGCCCTGCGATGACTTTCCTTCGTTACGGGTCCATGCACCAGACATGATCGGTCCTTATAGTAAAACGGGGGCGCAAGGCCCCCGCTTCCCGGCCAAGTAAGCCGTATTTAGTTGTAGTCCACTTGGACCTTGTGGCCCTTCGGAGTGGTGCCCTTCGCCGCAGAGGTGAAGGGATTCTGATCCGAAGATGCGCGACCGCCGCTCTTGCGGGCCTTGCGGCCTGCGTGAGGGGCGTCAGCAGCGCCATGGACCTTGCCCATAGCCTTGCCACCACGCTTGCGCTCCATGGCCTCGCCGGTCACCTTGTTGGTGCCAGTGTAGCTCATGGGCTTGGTGTTCATATCTTCAGCGGCGCTGTTGACGCCGCCCGTAGCGCGAGATTTACGTCCCTTCATTGGGATGCTCCTTAGGCTTGAGTGACGCCAAACAGGCCCACAGTGGACCCGACGTTGTAGACTGCAGGGGACTGCTTGAGAACAATACGGTTAGCACCGCTAGAGGCAGCAGTTTGAAGCGCATATGTGCCCCGAACATCGCCGGTCGTGGTGGTTGCAACCGTAGTGACCGCAGCCGTGTAACCGGTAGCTGCCGTAACCAAGACGGGGTTCAGCGAGGCTGAATAGTCAAGGATCACATCGCCCCAATTGTCCGACCGGATTGGCAGGCCAATGATGTTGGTCGTGCCGACGCTGAAGGTGATCGTGTCAGACACGGTAGGCGTGACTGAAGCGATGTACTTAAATGCCTTCTTGCCATTGACAGCCGTGCTCTGAGCAGAGGCAGTCGTCAGGGCGATAACTTCAGTCATTGGGTAGCCGTAGATGTCATACCCAGCAACAGTGAAATTGATGTTTGCGGTCGGAGTACCAGATGTTGGTGTAATGCTAACGGCGCGACCAAGGATGGCCATTGGGTTCCAAAGCTGGACAGTGCCCGCCTGACCAAATGGAACGCGATGAGCCAGCAGGGCGTTGATCGTGCTGGAGCCCAAGGCCGCCGTAATGGTGATTGGAGAGCCGCTGGTGCCAGCCGCCACAGGTGCGCCGCTGACGGTGTAGGTGCCGGTGAAGCCGGTGCCTGCACCCGCTGCAGCCGTGGATGGGCCATAGCCAGTGATGATCGTACCGGCGGCGATGCCGGTGCCGGAAATCACCATGCCAACAGTCAATTGGCCAACCGAAGATGACGTCGTGACCGTGAGGATATTGCCTGCAACGCTGCTGACGCCACTTGAGATGTAGCCAGACACCGAAGTGTAGGCATCAATCCCAACAAGGCCAGTGACCGTCGCGCCAGTGTCGGCACGAGCGATCGACTGAGCAACAGCCACGCCCGTGGTCGATGAGCTAGACGAAACTAGTGTCATCGCCGTACCGGCTGTAGTTGCGGCAGCAGCCGCGATGGCTGCGGCTGCTAAGGTATAGGGCACCGCGTTCAAAGACGTGATGGCCTGCGTCCCTAGGAAGCCACAGGTCGCGGCACCAAAGTCCTGCCCCGGCGTGTAGGTGTATGGTAGGCGCGGATCAAGAAGAGCCGCACCCCCAAAAAACAGCGACGGACCAAGCTCCGGATTATATTCGGAAGCTGGGTACGGGCTTTGCCCGTAAGAAACTACGGGACCAGAAAAAGCCGAAATGGACATGGTGCCCTCTCCTTACGAGGTTGGGAACGATCCGTAGATCGAACGCCAGTTATAGTAACCGAAGGAGTAGCGTTCGTAACCTTTCACCAATAGGTTGTCAGTCACGAAGTCAACTTGCATGTCGGTTTCGAAGCTAATGCGCTCCATGTAGGACAGACCATCGATGTTGGTCAGCAAGAACCAAGCGAACGACGAGGTCAAGAAGTCGTTGACCATGTAACCTTCTGGAAGGCCACCGGCTGCAGACATGATCGCGTTGACGTCGTTATCGGCAGTGCCGGGACGCAGTTCGGTCTTGGTCAGGCGGATTGCAACAGGCTCCAACTGAGGCGGAATGATCAGCTTGCGGCCACGGCCAAAAACCTTAAGACCGGCTTGGTCCTTGAAGTTTGTCCGGATCGCGATCATTGCGTTCAGCAGGGTGGATTCGTTCAAGTCCACATCAGTGGTGGGCTTGTTAGCCACGGTGCCGCCGTCGATTGGGTGAGCTGTCGAGCACAGTGCAACGCCGTCACCGCCAACAGAGGCGTTGTAGGTTGTGGCGGTGTTCAAGACGTTCGCGCCGTAGATTTCCTTGGTCTGGCCGAAAGATTCGATCAGGCCGAGGTTCGACGGATGGAATTGCGTCTTGTACAGGTTGTCATCGATGGCCTTGCGAGTGATCGCATAGCCAAGGGCGATTTCCGAGTGCTCTTGGTTGTAGACAAAACGCTCACCGGCACTGTTGTCAAAGGAGGTCTGGCCACCTTCGGTCTTCAACTGAGCCAGACCGAGGTAGCGCATTTCAGCGGTACGCTCGAGAGCAAGCTTAGAATCGTGCTTCGTGAAGATCTTGTCGTACTGAGATGGGATCATCTCATACTTGCCTTCAATCCCCCGGAGACCGGGGAGCAGAAGGTCTTTAATTGCTGAAAGATTGACAGCCATTGTCCTCTATCCCTTACGCGATGCCGGTCGGGCCAGCACCGTTGGTGCGGGTCGAGGCGTTGTTGAAGCCGACAATGACTTGGTTGTAGGCGGCGGTGATGTCTGTGCCGTTCTGGCCGGGAGGGCTAGAAACAAGGCCGACGACGCGGAATGGCAACGTGACCGTAGTCGCTGGGCTTTCGACAAACATGCCGGAAATGCCAGTGGCGGTGTTGCCGGTGCCGACGTTCAACTGGATATACTCACCAATGTTGGCAAAGCCGATATTGGTAGCGCCAGCCTGAACGACGAATTGCGCGTTTGGATCATCGATCACATAGGCCTCAACGTCGCCAGTGGCATCCGAACCGGGCCAGTAGTTTGACCAGACGGTGCGCTTTTGCGAGGTAGAGGTGTACTTGCAGCCGACAAAGATGCCTTCGACGCGGACGGTCGAGGCGGTCGCCTGAGCGATGTAGCCGGTGGTCAGCGGGATAACCGCGTCACCGCTGAAGATTGCTGTGCTGTTGCCGGAGGCAATGTAACGGACGTTCTGTTCAAAGGTGGGAACTGAGCCCGTACCCTTGACTTGTCGAAAACCGAAAGGCGAATTTGTATTCGGCATGACGGGTTCTCCTCTTGGGAAAGCCATCATCGCGCCACCGAGGGCGATTCAGAGCCGGGGATATGCAAAATCTCCACACCGGGGGAGAATGACCTTAGAAATAAGCCGCTTTCTGAAAAAGCGCAAACAAAAAAAGGGCGACCCGAAAGCCGCCCCTTAATCTTAGTCCTTAGGGATTGGAATTGCCTCGTAAGATTTGCTGACCTTGGCGAGGGAATTGCCCTTATTGTCTCGGCCAAAGTGCCCATCCGGAGCCGCATTAAGCTGCGCCTCTTTGTGGCGAACCTGATTGCGAGCGCGAAGCTTTTCGATCTCACGGGCCTCTTCAGTAAGCTCCATGGGACGTTCCATCAGGACCATGCCCTTGCGCTCGATCGTAGAGAACCGACCGCCGTCAGGCATGTAGGACGGGTGACGATCTGCGGGGACCGGCTCCCAGCCCTTGCGGGCCAAAGCCACCTGATAGGCCGGGTCCTCTTGGCCAAGGATGGTCTTGCGCTTCCACTCATACGACCAGCCAGCCGGGACGTCAGACTGGTTGATGTGGAAATCATCCGTACCCTCATCCATGTTGCCGCCGTTGTGATTGCGGATTTCCGCAGCCCGGCGAGCAGCGCGGGTGCGGGGATCTTCTTCACGGGGCGCGGCGCGAAGGTCTTGGCGAAGCGACTGGCGCTCGACATACTCTTCGGGCTCCTGCTCCGTGACCATGGCTTCCTGCTCGATCTCTTGAGCAGCATCTTTCAAGGGGTTGTTCATGCGTGCGCGGGTGCGCTTTGGGGGCGACTGTTCCATTAGTGGAGCTTCCCTTCCTTCTGGAGAGCCAATTTGTTGCGGGCATATTCCTGATCGGTCATGCCCATCATTTTTGCCATTTCGCGTTCATCAGAATTGAGACGAACGACATTGGGTCGGCTGCCCGTGCCCGTGCCGCTGCGCGAGACTGGCGCAGCAGGCGGTGCGGTTCGACGCTGAGTAACCTGAGCTGCAGATGACGTAGGGTCATTGTCGAGGTTCACCTGTGTGGATGGCTTAATCCGCAGGGTGTTTTCAATCTCGGCAAAATACTCATCCGAATCGACCGGGATATCGTCGGCCACGGCCAGATTGTGCGCGGCCAGCATCTTTTGGAACAGGCGCTGGTCGGTGGCATATTCTGGGTGAGCACGCACCCAAGCCGCAGATCGAGGCGAAAGCTGCGCGGCCATAGCCTCGACAGGATCGGCCACATAGGGCTGCGGCGCGGCCTGCTTGGGCTGGGCTTCAAGCGACTGCTTGCCCTGCTCAAGCTGCAAGAGCTTCGCAGCATTGGTGGACATTTCCGACTGAAGGTCAGCGGCCCGATCGTAATCGCCAAGGCTCATGGCCTCGCGATAATTGGCCTTCAGGATTTCGTTATTCTGCGTGACCGTCGCGATCGCGTTGGTCACCAGATGGTAACTGTTTTCCTGAACCTCAGTTTGGGCAGTGAAGGCGGCCTGATTGGCCTCGTTCGCCCGGCGCTCAGCCTGAAGGCGGGCATCACGCTCACGCTCATACCGCTCCTTCATTTCCCTCAGGGCATCCTGAGGCTCAATGACCGGGCCAGATGGGGCGGCGTCCTCGACCTTTACGACCTCAACATCGCCCTCAGTCCCCTTAGGGGCCTCATCAATTTCAATATCGACATCAATTTGATCGTCTTTGACAGACATCTTCTGCTCCTACCAGACCATGTCAGGGTGCGGAATGCGCCCACGGACATTGGTGTCATCCAAAATGCGGCACAGGACATTGTTAATCGTGATGCTCCAGCCATCCGATGGGCGGAAGACCAGCCAGTCATTCACGTCAATATCCATGTCCTTGAACCACTGATCGCTACTGTCAACGAATGCGGTCGGACCCTTTTTAACCACAAGGCCGACCTTGCCTTGGATCTTGTCCTCATCAACCGTCTGAGAGGTCAAATAGATGCCGCTCTTGGTCTTTTGGGGGCGCACATAGACGGCCACCACGACTTGATTGTTGAAGATTTCCAGATCAGAGATGTCCCCAAGCTCGGCCAGAAGAACGTCTTTAGGGTCGGTTTCGTGCGTCATAACCATATGAGGCATATGTTTTCTCCTTATCGATTTGAGATTTTAGTCTGCACTTCATCACAGTAATCGATCACAGAGCGCATGCCCTGCAATCTCCCTACATGCTGCTTGTACTCGGCATAATCAACCGGTGTGCCGGTCGAAAGCACATCCTTGATGCGTTCAATTTCTTCCTCAAGGATTTTCTTAAGCTCGACCTCAAATAAAATATTGATATTCATCATGTTTTTGGGCGTCCTAATAAATAGGCGTCCCGATGATCAGGACGCCTATCTGTATCTTACTGTTCCCCGTAAAGGTCAATTTTCTTTAATCGACCTAGGCCGCCGCCCGCGCCAGTGGTGCCCTTGGCCATTGCGTGGGCCACGCGGCCACCGCTTTTGCGCGGCATGGGCATGCCCGGAGGCGGACCCATTGGCGGACCACCGGGGGGCGGACCCATGGGCGGCATCATGCCGGGAGGTGGGCCGCCGGGGGGCGGGCCGCCCATAGGCATACCCGGAGGTGGGCCAGCGGGCGCGACAGGAACCGGAACGCCGCGTGGCGGCATTGGCGGTGCGCCAGCGCCGGGCTGGGCCTGCTGGCCACCGGGGTGGCCGCCAATGATGATGTTAATGTTTGTTTTGCCCTTGCCTGTGCGACCGCCATGCTTGCGGGCCATACGGCCACCGGTCGGGCGCGTACCTTGGAAGACGCCGTCAGAGACGCTGCCGCCGTCTTTCTTTGCGCCAAGGAGCATAGCGGCGGGGGACAGGTACTTTGCGGCTTTGGGGTTTGCCGCAAGCGCCGCAGCGGGCGAAAGCATCTGAAGGATGCCGCCGTCTGCCTTGTGTGCGCGACCGCCATCCTTGCGGGCCGTGTACCCCCCAGAGCACTTAGCGCAAGAGCAAGACCCGCCATGCTTCAGGCCCTTCATGGACTTCTGTCGGTCATGCTTTTCGTCCATCTCGGACTTTTCCCAGTCCGCATGAGACATCTTGTATTTAGCAGCTAGCTTCTTGTCTTGGCGCATGTCCTCTTTCGATCCTTCGAAAGAGGCCTCTCCGCCCTTTTTGTAAGGGACGGGACGACTTGCAGCAGCGCCAGCACGACCGGCGGCAGCCGTAGCTGCAGCATTTTGAGCAGCGGCAGCCTTTGCCATGCGGATTTCTTCAGGCGATGGGCCTGATGCCACAGTCTTAACTGGGACTTTAGGCGGTACAGCCTTGTCGAGTTGAGCGGCAGTGCGTCCAAAGTCGCGACCCTCATTGTTCATGCTGCGGAGACGTGCGGCATTAAGCTCACCACCATCGGCACGCTTCTGACGACCACCAGCCTTATAGGCTTGGCGACCGTTGCCAGTAGGCTCACCGCCACCGCCGCCGCCCGAAGAGGAGCCAGAAGGAAGACCCGCCGCCTTGGCCGCCATAGACGTAGCGCCATTAAACGCCATTCGTGAGGTTGGGACAAACGACTTGTCCGATGGCCCGGCAAGCCCGCCCTCAGACTTTTTAGGGGCACCGCCGCGCTTAAAGCCTCCGACATGCTTAACGCCGTCGCGCTTTTCGTTGGCTTCCTTTTGATTTCGGTTCATCAGGTCAATGGCGTAGGTGCTTCCACCAGACTTGCGAGCCATGCGGCCCGCGTTGGGGCTTGGGGCGCAGCCATCGACCTTGTCCATGACCTTGCCACCGCGCTTGAACTGGCGGCGGGAGATGGGGCGCATGCCTGTGGCCTTGTCAGCATCCAAAGGATCAGGCGTCACATACCCCGATGCATCAACCTTTTGGTTTGGATCGGTTCGAGTGATGCGTGCGATCTTGGCATGCATCGCCTTTCGGGCTGCTTTGGCGGCTTCAGACATGATGTTCTCCACAAAACCGGCGTCCCGGCATTAGTTGGCCACAAGATAGCACACCCTGTAAAAGCGGCGAGATGATTTTTTAGCGGCGCTTTTGGGCCCTCATGGCGACGCCAATGGCCTTGTTGACTGTGCCGCCCTTGTTCAGGCCGTAGTCTTTCTGCCGCTCAAGCCCCTGCTGAATGCTCTCAAGCATGCGATCATTGATCGGCTGGGTTTGCTTTTGTTCCTCAAAGAGCTTCCTAGCGGTTGATCGGCCCAAACTATCCGGCGAATAGGGGTGAATAATTTGACCGCTTTTTGTCGGGTTAGACAGCATCTGATCAATCACGTCAGGCATGGCATAGTGGCGCTGAACCAAGGGAACATCGCCCCAATATTCCCCCGGCGTGTCGGTGGAATATGTTGAGTGTTCAAAGGATTTAGGGTGAGTATCGGTGGCGTCAGGATTAAATTTTACAATTCGATGCCCAAGCATGTTTCCGGAAGCGCCCTTAACATCTGGATCGGAAATTGCAGCACGGGTTACGCCCACAGAGGGAAAGCCCTTTTTGGCCCACAAGGCAGTGTCCATATATTTCACAATGTCACTGCGATGGCCGCCGGGAAGATCGCGGGCAAACTCACTTGCGGCCTTGGCGTTTTTGATTCCCGGCCAAGTCTCAAGATATTTGATAGCAGAAGCACGTTTGGCGACAGACTTATCGTCCGTGCCCTTTATGTGCTCACCGCGCATGATGCTCTCATCAAAAGCTTTTGCATCGGCTTTTGAGATATCTAGCGTCGGAATTTGAGCCATTAGGGCATCAAACATATTGTGCGATGAATCCACCGCCCTTGGACCCATTGGCCCAAAAGCACCGAAAACAGGACCAGTTTTGGCCGCAGCCCGAATGACCTTTTGCAAAGCGGTCGCATGAGATGGGTTGTTTGCCCAGACCTGACCCTTGTTGGGCTCGCGCATGTAGGATGTGCCAGCATGCAGATCGACCGGCCAAGCAAGCTCCTTGCCGTTGATGTGCGTCAGGCGGCCAAGGGCAGATCGGTCACCGCCTAAATTCAAAAGCGTTCCGCCCTCTTTGTGCAGGGCCTCCCAGCTTTTATGCTGAATGTCCTTAGGGGTAACGCCGGGGATGTTCGCAACCGTTGCGGAAACGTCAGAAACGCCCATGGGCTGCTTGACGTTATAGAAGCTGCCGGTTCCAGTCTCGCCGCCCATTGGCGTCTTTAGGCTGCGGGCAATCATCAAAGCCGAATTGACGCTCTTAGGATCGGCACTGAAGGGACTTGAGACCCTTGCCAAAGCCGCCCTGACCCTATCCATATCTGGCGATCCGCCCTTGCTAAAGCCAACCTCGCCACCCTTGGCATATGCCTTAAACCCGCGCTTAAGGATGCTCTCGCGCATGCGAGGCGTGATGGTCAGGCCGGGCAGTGGTACGGAACCGTTTAACGAGGCAGGCACCCAATCAGCACGGCTCTCCGCCCCAACCTCATGATACCCCAAATGTGCTTCGGGATCGTGCTCACGAGCAAGCTTTATCAATCGGTTTGGCAAGAGCTTGTCGTAATAGCCCTCCATGCCCTCTCCGCCAGTTTTTAAGTCGAGGTTAGATAGCTTTTTCCAATCACGATATGGCCCGTGAACCCGATCTCCGTGCCCGGCATGAATCTTGTCCGCAATTTCTTTTCCAAAAATATCGCTTATTTCAGAATGAGTTTTTCCAGCGTGAGCCGACAACTCTTCACCGTTTGAATCATGAGCAACGACGGTGTGTGTGCCGTCCTCTTCAGGCTCATATTCAATATGGTCAATATGATGACTTAAGTCATATCTATTTGCCTGCTCTTTTCCGGGCGTCCAAACGAACTTATCGTAACCACCTTTAGCGGCCTCAATAAGTGCCCGCTTCAGCCCTAGATCGGTCCAGTTTTCGGTTTTATTAATATATGGGGCATCCGGCCCTATTCCGGCCACTCCTTTTTTTCGTGCATCCTGACCCCAATCGCTTTGCAACTCTTCAAGATGTAACACCTTTTGACCTTCAGGCGTAGATCGATCAGACATACGAAGATGTGCGACAACATTGGGTTCGTGCCAATGAGAAGATTGATAATTCCCCCCGAGAGCATCATTCTCAGGAAGATGCATTAGCACTTCTCGATAATTTCGTCTTGGCCCAGCCATTTGGTATTTGTGGTACATCGAGGCCCCGTGAGAGTTGCTAGGAAGCTCCTCTCTATCATCCGTAAAAAAGTCTTCCGGCAAATCCCAATCAGGACCATCCAGAATGCCAGTTTGGTTGGCCGGATTGGAGGCAACCTTATATTTGCCGTGTGGATGGTATGTCTTTTCAAGCAATTGCGGAATGCGATTGTGAAAATGATGAACCAAATCCTCTTTGGTTACGCTAGGTTGATTAGCAAACGCTTCATTTGCTCCCGACCATTTAAATTCATCGGCCTTTACGCCGGGCGATGTGGAAATGGCACGAAGCATGTCCTGAGGACGCCCCTTGGCCTGCTTTAGACTGTCGGCAGCCTTTGCCGCTTGGCTGTATAAGCCCGCATCGTTCAGATCATTGCCATCATCAACCTCGCCGCCCGCAGCCCGATGCACAGCCTGCCGATCGCGAATAACTTGCTCGGGGTGCTCAATGCCAATTGCCCCGCCCTCAGGCACCTGATGGCGCATAGCCTCGATCTGCTCAGCGGCGGTCGCATGCGTACCTGCAGCCGATACGACTTCGTGCCCTTCGTGGTCACGAGCGACAACAGCCACGGGATGCTCGCCTTGCATGATACGCTTGGCGATGTCCTGCTTGGAATAGGGACCAAGGCCCAAAACCTCATTTAGGCGGTGTTGACGTGAGGCTTCGTGGATTTGCTCTTCGGTCACCAGCGCCGGGTTGAAGTGGAACGTGCCATCAGGCGTAATAGTCTCGCCAGCGCCGTCAGGAGCTTCAGGAGCGGGGTTTCCGCCCTTGGGGTACATGACAGCCTTCCGGCGGCCCTCCAGCAGTAGCTGGCGCTGGTGCTCAAGCGTCTTGTCGCTCTCGGGCAGGGTCTTACCTTCGTCGTTGGTGTCGATCTCGCCGCCCTCGGAATACCCACCATTGGCGTATCCCCCGCTAGCCCGCTCGACCGGCGCACCATGTCCAAAGGTCGGAATGTCTACCGACGCAAAACCCGGATCGACTTTAGATGCGATCCGCTTTGCAAGCATGATGGCCTGAACGGCTGAACTGGGGGCAAGTTTCATCACTCAGATCCTTCAGTGCCCAGTTCGCGTTCAATCGGGCCAAGCTGGCTCTCGGCAGCAGCCGCGCCTTCTGGATGCAGCATAATATCCCGCGCCAATTGAAGCAATTGAATGCGCTCACGGCTGTGGCGGTCGAAGTCACGGTTCTTGTCCTCAGCATCGCGCTCAGCATGCTTGACGGTAAGCTCCTCGCGGCGCGTCTGGGCATCCATCATCTTGGCCTCTACGGCCATCAGATCGGCCTGCGTGTCCTGCTGCTGCATGCCCCCGCCAGCCAGACCCTCTTGGCGAGGCGCGAACGCACCGCTTTGGATCTTGGCATCGACCTCTTTCATTTTGGCCTGTGCGCTCGTGGTCTGAGCGTCGGCGGCCTGCTTCTTGACCTGAATTTCGGCCATGACCTTTTGCAGTTCTGGCGGCGGTGCGGCTTGAGCCGTCTTGGGCGCAAGGAACTGCTGCGGGTTGTTCCAGCCGATAGCCTGCAGGGCCGCAGTGTCGATCGCCAGAGGATCGTACATTGACGGATTGGCGGCCTGAAGCTGCTTCAGAGCCATGATCTTCATCACACGCTGGCCGTGCGAGGCAGTGTTAGGGTCTGCCTGCGGCACCAGTTCGCAATTGTTGATGGCCTGCAGGAACATCTGCTCGTCCCATTGCGTGGCGGACGCATTCTTGCGCTGCCAGAAGCTCTCAGGATGCTCCTTAAAGCACTCGACGAGCAACTGAAACTCCGCCGCCTGCGAGGCGTGGATGCGCTTGTGGACGGCGTTCATGACCTTAGTGGCCTGCTCGATCATCGCCAGCGTCGTTCCGACAGGCGCTTCAGCCTTGCCCTCACCGACCTGTTGCTCAGATGTGCCGCCGATTCGCATGCCGGTGTTGGCCATGTCGCCAACAAGCTGCATCAGCGCCTGCGAAGGTGGCTGATAGGGCAAAGGCATGATGGCCTGACTGATGGGTAGACCACCAGTCTTGACGAGAGCACCACCGCCGGGCGGCACGCGGAAGATATTGGTGTTCTGCCGCGCCCCAGTGTCAGCCATGAGGAAGCCGGGGAAGTTCGAATACATTCCGGCGTCCAGAAGCTCGCGCCATGCGGCTGTGATGGCATTGGTCGTGTTCCCAAGGATGTGAAGCAGGCCGATGTCATAGAAGCCCATGCCCGGCACAAAGGTGTACTTCACAAACGTCGTGCGGGCATCTGGAAGGTCTTGCGTTTCCTCGTCATAGTTCCGAACGATCGACAAAATCTCACGAGACGTCAGATCGATCGTCACCCGGTAGGGGATTTCAAGCCCGCTGATCTTGCCCTTGTGCTTGTGCTCAAAGCCCGCAATATCAAGCTCGCAATAGCACTCGTAGATTTCCCGATCACGGTCCTCAGGGCTTCCGGCGTTGGCATCTAGGCCCTGCTGGTTTTTTTCTTCGCGCTGCAGGCTGTCCAGCTTAGGCGCATTGGGCATGCCCAGATCAATATCGCGATAGACGCCCAAGATCTGCAGGCGCTTAACCGTCGAGGGGCGCATATAGACGCGGTGCGTCACGCGCTTGGCGTTAGACAGGTCTGTGGCGCTGTTATTGACGATCAAATCGTCGGCATCGACTGATTCGCTGACCGGACGATTGCGAAGAGGGCAGAAATACACCTTTTTGAACGACGTGCCGCCAAACCCCAGCATCAAGAGCATGCGGTCGGTGTCTGGGTAATATTCCTTGGCCGTTGCAGTCAGATAGTGGTTTAGGTCGCGCTCAAGGGCGTTGGCAAGCTGGTCTTCGCGCAGTTCGGCGTTGTTATCGTCGTTGCGGATCTTTACCGGACCATCTGTGGGCAGCATTTCAGACCGTGCATTGGCCTGAAAGCGCAAGACGGCCTCCAAAAGCAGCGGGTGGCGCACTTGGCTCATGCCCTCGACGGGCGCACCCTCTGCAGAACCGCCAGACTTGCCAATCTCGATCTTTAGGCCAAGAAGCTTTACGCCCTGACTGCGCTCTTGGATCCACTCCTCGCGGCTTTTTAGGTCAGACTCAATGCCGCGAAGCAGTTCTGACGAAATGCGGCCCAACTCACCGTCTTCGATGTCCTCAACAAGGTTATCGAACCACTCCAGCGGCCCACGGTTAGCCGCCTCCCCCAAAGGCGACCCGTCAAGCGACACAGTGACCGATCCGTCGCCATGTTCGATCTTGATGATATTGCCCTTTTGGTCAACGTCCGGCACATCTTCGGCCTCGTCGCCCATTTCGATGACGACATGGTCCATATCGGGCTCAGCAGCGGCCCCAAGGCCACCAAGGCGGATGTTCGGCGTCAAACCGGGTGTCATGGCCATGTCTTAGTGCCCTCTATCTCAACGTCTCGCAGGCATTCCATCTCTTCTTCGAACAGACCAATGCCTTCCATAGCGGCCACATTATCAGTTTTTGCGCGGATGTTGTAGGTGCGGGTTCGATCAAACGGCGCGAGGCCCGTAACGACCACTTCCCAAAGGGGTTTTGGTCCAAATTCGATCTTCTCGACCGATGCGGTCGCCAAAATACGATCGGTAATCATCGCTATCGTTCCTATGCGGGGTAAAGCGGCTGCAATTGGCCGCCGGGATAGGTCTTCATGGACTCGATCTCTTCAATTCGCTCAGCGCCACGGGTCAAAAGCCCAATATCACGCATGTGGCGCAAGGCCTGAGACACCGTATCGACCATATCGTCGTGCTTTCCCTTAGGGAATTGTCCGACTTGGGTGATTAAGGCTTCTGCCCACGACCGATCTGGCGCATAGATCATGCCCTCGGCAAACAGATGCTGGATCGAATAGAGGCGAGACAGCTTATCTTGGCTCTTTGGGTCGTGAAGCTGCACGCCAAACCGCTCGTGGTTATACAGACGCCGGATTTCCTGCGCCACAGAGTGTCCGGCGGCCTTGTTCTCGATTAAAAGCACGTCAACCTTGAGCGACCGGCATGTCTTGGCGACCTTTTCGACCAGTTCGTGGATCTCCAAACGTGCCTCCCAAGCATGCATCAGCATGACCTTGGGCGCGGCGTCCATATAGGACCGGTCGATATACATTGGCCGACCATCAGCATCCAAAATGCGCGAGGCCTGCGCCGTCGTTTCAGACGTGAAGACGCCCCAGATGCTCAGGGCGCTAGGGTCATTCATTGTCTTGGTCGTATAGGCGGTGTCCAAAGACGCCACGATGTAATCCATCGGCGGGAAGGACGCATCCTCCCACAATTGCCACCAGTCTCGCTTGATGACACCGCCCCCGGCGGGCTCAGGACGCTGCTGTAGCTGACCGGCGGCGGAGAACGGACCCAAGGCACGCTCAAGGCGCGACACCTCTGCATCGCCAAACCGCTCGGGCCAGAGCAGTTCGCCCGGTTCGCTTCGTGGATCCTTCCAGCCGATACCAGATACAAATGACCGCTCAGGTTCATAACGCATGGGAAGCATCAGGTGCGTCCAGTCATCGCGCTCCTTCTCAAGGATGTGGCCGGTCAGGTCGTCTTCGGCCAGACGCTGCTGGATGATCACGAACGCGCCCGTCTTGGGATCGTTGAGACGGGTGCTCATGGTGCCGTCCCACCACTCCTTGGTGGTCTCGATCGTGGCCTCAGAGAAGGCCTCAGACGCAGCGTTGGGGTCATCGACGATTATGCAATTGTGGACGAGAACTCCATCAGCAAAGAAGTTGCTAAATTCCTCAACTTGTATGTCATAGACCCACTCCTCTCTTGTGCCCAAAGATGCAACAGAGGAGACACCGTCAAAGTTCCAACGTGATGTTTGGCATGACAAGGCTGGCAAAGAGTAATCAGGTTTTCCGGCTCGTTGTTTTGAGGGTTGTGATCCACATGATGGACATGAAGAATTGATCTTGCATGAGATCCCCGTGGAAGCTTCATCTCCGCCTCCCCGCAAGCTGTGCATTCGTGATCGTCCCGCTCCAAAACAACCCGCCTCATTAATTTGTAAAGATTCGAGTATGGGGAATTGTTCTTGAAGTTTGAGTTCAATCTCCCCCGCATTCTGTCCGAATGATCCGCATCCGCACAAGCTGGAGAACAATATATTGTCCATATCTTGCCGCTCGGCATAAGTTTCATTCCGAAAATCGTTCCACAGCGGGGGCAAGATCGTTTCTTTTGATTTTTCCACCGCCATATTGCCTTGCAAGCATCCGAACAACATTTCGAGTGTCGGGTCTTTCTTGGCTTTTCGCAAACGACGCATTGAGCCGTATTTTTTGTCGCATGATGTGCTGAGCAACATATTTTCGAGCAATAGGCATCCCGACTGTTTTGCTTGAGCGCCTTCCTTGCTTCGTATAGTTGTTTTTCCGTCCGCTTCCCGCAATTGTCGCAAATCAAATGAAGAACTATTGTCCTTCCCGTTTTCGACAATAAGCCCGTCTCCTCTCCCCATTTCAGAAGCAAAGATATATCCCCACCCCGGTGAGAAGATTGGATGGTCTCCAGTACAGATAAATCGATTTCCCGAAAATGAATCCAATTGATAGAGGTCATTTGACTTCCTACGGTGTGTGGCTAAAATTTTAGAACTTACCACCTTACCCCGTGAATGATCAAACGCCAATATAATGTCACCGATTTTTAGAGATTCGATTGGAACATGGCCCGCAGGCGTTGAAACCATCGTTCCCGCCACAAAACAGCTTCCGCCCTCACCGGTCACCGCCGCGCCAACGGACGTGATCAGGCGCTCACCGCCCTTGTCGTTGGAGAAACGGCTTTTGGTGTTTTGGTCGCTGTTGAGCGTAAACCGATCACCCCACATGGACTGATACCACGGGCTCTCGATCAGGCGTCGGCACTTGACACTGTCTCGCAAGGTCAACTGCTGGGCATAGGACGCATGCAGGAACTGCACGCCCGGCCCAGAAGTGGGGCCGCGATAGCTTTGCGCCCATGTCCATGCTGGAAAAGCCACCGAAGTAATCGATGACTTTCCAAAACGCGGAGGCACATTAATTATTAGACGTCTAATTTCCCCATCAACAACGGCTTGCAGATGTTCCGCAATTGCCTCGATGGGCCATCCGTCAGTCCATGGTGAGCTATCGATGTAGCGCCACGCATGGGTCAAAAACAGATAGAGGCTGTCTTCGTATTCCGCCCGATCCAAGTCGAGCAATTGTCTTTTGGCATCGACCGTCAGACCACCAAGATCAACCTTCATTTGCCTCAAATTCCTCTTCATCGGAGGTGTCTTTGTCGTATTGACCCTGCTTGTCGATCGCCTTTTCAAGGATCTCACGCAGTGAATCGCGCTGATCTTGGGTCAAATCGCGGCTATCGACCGTCTGCGTGCTGGTCTCGCTTTGGATCGGATTGCCGTCTGGGCCGGTAAGCTCAGTGCGGTTTGTCTCACGCCAGCCAAGCTGCGTCTTTGCCCAGAACATGGCTGCAGGGGCGCAGCTTTTGTGGTTGATGTCCGTGGCAATCTGGAAAAGGGTCGAGACGACCTTAAAGTTCTTCTCGCCCTTCGCCTTCTTAAGCTCAGCGGGATAGTATTTGACCAGCGTATCGACATGCAAACCCATCATGTCGGCCACCTGAAGGTTGGTCATACCCATGCCAGCAGCCTCGGCCACTCGCTCGCGGCTTTCGTCTGTGGCAACATGGGCTGGTCGTCCGCGTCGGCGTGGTGCGTCGGTCATGGGTGCATCCTATTCATTTGGTCTAATATATCTGTGCGCCGGTCGAAAAACTAGCCCCCCATTTAAGTTGGATTGCAAGGCCATGATTCCATCTGGGCCTTAACGACCAGCAATGGCGCTGAATCGTTTCTGGTTGCCGGGTGACGGGTGATGTAGCTGATCACAACGTCCTTGACCTGACCGACTGTAACACCTGCGGGGGCACAATAGGGTTTGGCCTTATTGGATAGGGCCCAGAGCGTAAGTGTCGCATCTGCGCCACGGATGTAGCCAAAACAAACGCCGCGCCCCCATTCGTCGGAGCTTGTGCAAAAGCCCAAAAGCTCATTGCCGTCGTCCGGAACCACGTCTCTGGCCTGCGTGGCCGCAGGCACAAGCACGATCGCGATAGGTAGGATTAGCTTCAATAGGTTGTTCATGATCCAATTCCGTTCAAAACAATTTTCGCGTGAGCCAAAAGCCAAACGCAGGAATACCAAGAAAAGCAGGCCGCCGGTGCAAGCACCAAGACGGCAATGAATGCGGCGACGATGGATGTCGCCCATGAAACGGACTTATCGCTCATCACTCCCCCTCCTCGGGCTGTAGGGCAAGTCTAGCGACGGCTGCCCCGGCGATTACCAACCGGCCAACAATAGTGCTGAGGTCAGCAGCACAGGGCTTACGCTTTGGCAGAGACACAGGCTGTATCTCTTGAGCTTTTGCGTAGCCATGAAAGTCAAAAATGCTGAGTTCGCTCATCACTCCCCATCCTTGGGCTGTAGGGCGGCGCGGGCAAGTTCGATGCTTTCCAGTTCATCTTCCACCTGCTCATCTGACAAATTCGAGCCGTTGCCAGCCTCGCTTTCGCACCAAGCAAGCAACCTATTGATCGCATGTTCCAGCCGCTCGATCTGCGCCGCCTCCCGCTGCGACCGTGCCAGCAGGATTTCATATTCGATTTTTATCTCGCGATAGACCTCGGCCTCGTGTTTATAGGCCTCGATTTCCGCCGCCTGAGACGCGATGGTGGCGTCACGCTCGGCAATACGAACAGCGTGAACCTCGGCCATTTCCATAATCGTGCTCATGCCGCGCCCTCCGGCTGAGTGATGATGGCGTAGTGGGTGACTTTTTGCCAAAATCGGTTGTCTGCACGGCTTAAACCATAAGGCGGCATGTACGGATTTTTGGGATCATAATTATGGGTCATAACCCAAGCGTTTAAATCGATTGGACAGATACTTGACCCATCATGCTTAACCCAAACCATCCCCGGCTTGGCCTCGGCTGCTGCGAGGGCGCGGCCTCGTTTGATGCTAGCAAGGACCAGTGCGTGATTATCAAAGTTTTCGCTTGGGGCAATCAAATCCCAAGCCTCCGCAATATCAGGATCAACCGCCACAGGCTTCGGCTCCGGCTCTGGCGAAAATGGCCTTTCGCCTTTTGAGCAAGCTTTTAAATCGGCAACAAATTTTTCTAACGCTACCAAGCGATCCTCCATAATCTCTCGGTCGGTTTTGATCCAAGCCTTGCCCTCAGACAAAAGTATAGTTCCTGTTTGTTCGTTCATCAGATCGTTCCCTCCTCAACCATGGCCATCACGGCCTCGCTGACGCCATTGCTGGCCTTCTGGTAAAGCTGCCATGCCCGATTGTTGCGCGAGCGTGTCCAGAGCCTAAAGGCCTGCTGCTGCTTTACCTGAGCGGTCTTGAAGCGTATTTGTGCCTGTGTCGCCACGTCACGCCTCCGCCTTTTTTTCGATAGCCCTAACTATATCCACAGCCGTTTTGCGGATCAGATCTTCAACCTGAAAGACAATCTCATCAATCATGGCCATATCGCCCGCACAAGATGCGGCAATCGTCGTGCCCATGTTAAAGATTAGGGACGACATAATGGCCTCCAGAGCGGCGTCAAAACCCTCTTCACCAGCAGCCGTCACCCCCCACAATGCGCTTTTCAATGATGAACTCAGGATCGTGTGGAAGTCTTGAGGCGACATAGGTTCGCTTGCGTTAATCAGTTTCATTGGTCGCCATCCTGCATGTGCGATGAGAGGAACAATCTGCGAAGCCAGCGCGGGACCCTTGCGACGTCGCGCTTGTAGGCAATAATCTGCGAGCGGTAATACTCACCATCGGCTTGGTACATGATCCTTGCGGCAGCGTTTTGCGCTTCCTTGCTATTCAAGGCCCGATCGTATTGTTGGGCCGCGACTTGAGCGAGACCCTCAAGCTCTTGGATCTTGCCCTTAAGCTCCTCAACATAGGCGTCGCGATCATCTGCCGTGGCCACATGGACAGCGATGTCCTTTTGGTATTGGTCAATGCCAACGGTGAGGCGCTCAATGGTGTTGGCGCGTTCGCTAATCACCGTCTCCAATCGGCTGATTTCGCTTTCGTGGATCTTGATCTGCTGCTCAAGGCCGTCGATCAAATTCAGATGCTGCCCGGCAACAATCCTCACCGCATCCAGTTCGGCACGGATGGTGTTGTACCGATCAGTGACAGCAGCGCACGATTGCCCTAGAGCCACGCATTCGGTCTCTAGGCGCTCAGCCTTTGCCTTCCAATTGACGCGGATACCTGAGGGCGTTTCGTCCTGCGGCATTGGGGAGGGCATTACGCCCTCCTTTCGCTTAGCCATGATTATAGCCCTCCGATCGCGGACAGGTACAGGTCGATCAACGCCTCAAGCTCAAGGCGCTTAGCGCGATCCATCTTCCGCATGGCTACGATCTTGCGGATAGCCTTGACGTCGTAGCCATCGTACTTGGCTTCGGCATAGACCTCCTTAAGGTCACCAGCGATATCGTCAGCATCTTGATTGAGGCGCTCGATGCGCTCAACAATTGTGCGGAGGCGGGTTTGTGCTTCGCCATTAAGCACGTCGGCGGAAACTTTGTCGGTCATGTGTCTATTCTCCCTTCAGGAATGCGAGGAAGGTGCTGGCAATCTTGACGGTGCCATCAGTGCTTAAATTATTCTTAGCGCATATCGCCTGATAGCTCAGCGCACGGTCCAGCGCCTTAAGGCGAAGGTCGGTGTCTTCCTCGCCGCGAGCATTAGCGGCAACCATTTCAAGCAAATCGTAAAATTTAATTCCGTCTAAGCCCTTACCATCTGCTTCATCGTCGATGTGGTCGGTCATGTTGTCGTCCCTATAAAATTGAGCCATTGCGGCGTGAGTCATCGTCTGACACACGCACATTTGCATGGTTCGATATTATTTCCAATAGGGAAGTGGATTTATTTTAATTGCCGTCGATGACGGCTTGACCCCGGAAGTAGGCCACGTTTTTGATCACGCAGCAAAGCTCTGGCGGAAGCAGTTCGCCATTACGGAACGTCAGTACAGCAAAGCCGGACGTGTGCGGCGAGGGGTTATTCTCGGCATAGTCAAACTGCGGGGCTTGAGGGTCTGCAAGGCAGCCGGTGTCCACACCCCAACGATGTCCGTTATAGTCCCCCCATGGCGTCACCAGAAGCCTGTGGAGGTGGCCGGTCACAATCGAGCGACCCGACTTGAGAGTGTTATTGTACGCGGCATGCTGACCGTTGGCATACCGATGCTTAATCATCGTATTGTCGCTGACGTTGAGCGACCAAGCCATGTTCCAAGCCGGGAACCGCTCATCCAGACGAAGGATCGTGCCCTCAAACCCCGGCGCGACCGTGCAAAGGGTGCGATCTAATCGCGCATCGTGGTTGCCAATGTTCCAAAACAGTTCGGCCTTTTTGCCCGGCGCTGCCATCACAATCTCGTGCAGGCGCTCATCGCAGACCTCAAGCTCCTCCTTAACCGAGGGCAGCTTGCTCCAGCCCAAAGGCGGATGTCTGCTGACACTTGCCCCATCGAACGCATCGCCATTGTTGACGATGACGGCAGGCTTAAGATCCTTGATGACCTCGAGGAGGGCCATGTTGGCAATGGTCATGTCTTGGTTTGGCCACCAGTGGCAGTCCGAAAACACCACTATAGTGCCCTTGTCTAGGTCGAAGTCGTTCTGGCGCTTGTAGGCCCGGCCTATGTCCGTCTGCCAACCGTACCCAGAACCGCCGTGCGCTGCGGAGGTGGTCCTAAGGAATATGCCCTTATTGGATAGGGCGGCGCGTCTTAGGTAAACCGCCCTGACGTTGATGCCCAAAAACTCCGATACCCTTTGAGGGCTGCCCCCTGCTCGCTCCCATGCATCGACAAATGTAGCATCCGTTGTGGCGTGGGAATTTGCGGGCATGGTCTACCTTACGTTACTACGGTTGGCTATCCTCGCGATGGTGGCGGCAGTATAGGCGATTTTTGTTTTTTGTCATACCCCCCATGTTTTTTTTAGCGGAAGGGGGTGGGGGTGTTGGGCCGGTGGGCGTTTTTGGCATTTTTGGGCGTATGACGTTGGTGTGCACGCATACCCACCATAGTGTCTTCGCTATGCTACAGGGGGGTGTCGGGGGGCGCTTTTCATTTCTTTTCCGCGCCCGAAACGACCGCGTGCAGCGCAGCATTGCTATGTCGTTGTTTTTATTCAGCTTTCTGTCGCGCTGTCGCTTGCGCCTTCGCACTTGCAGCATGATCACTTGCCACCTCGAACCCGTCAAGACGCTTGACCCGCAGGGCGATACAGCCTATCGTGATGGAAGTAATCACATCCAATGAGGACGATCCGATGACTGACTATCCCAACTACGACGGCCTGAAGGCCGGAGGTTTTCCCCGCGTTGGCCCGCCCGCTGACTGGCCGCACTTCGGTGTGACCCACCGCACCGCCGACCAGCAGGCCCTGATCGCGCAGGCGCAGCGGAACTCAGGCTTCAGCGCTCATCAGGTGTACAACAGCACGCCAGAGGGACTGCAGCGCCTGCGTGCCCGCATCGGCCCGCTGCACGTCGTCAACACCCACATGCCGCTCGCAGCGGGCGAGGTGGCAGAGCTACGGCCCAAGCTGACCCTGACCCGCGTGCTGGGCGCTCTGGTCGATCTGGGCGCGACCGTGGGCTTCCTCGCCTTCGTGGCGTTCCTGCTGTCGAGGGCAGGCGCATGATGACCGGCGACGACTATCGCGCCCTGCTCGCACGCAACCACCTGAGGCAGGCCGACGCTGCATGGATCTGTGGCGTCGGGGAGCGTCAGGCGAGGGCGTGGGCGGCCTTGGGCGATCAGCCCATACCGCAGGCAGCGGCGCTGCTGCTGGCCGCGTACGACCAGCAGAAGATCGACGCCCGCTGGCTCGTGACGACGATCGGCACCGCACCGAAATAATATTGTTGACAGGGTGATTTACCCTATGGCATAGGTTGGGGGCGGGGCGATGTGCCTCGTCGCCAATCCTATGGAGCTACCCCAATGACCGCCATCCGCACCGACGCCGCCTTCGTTACCGCCCTCGCCAACAAGAAGGGCTATCTGCCTTTCGGTCCTTTTTGTACGCTCGACGGATCCGACACCGCCGCTTGGCTGCGCGAGCGCGGCTTCGACGTCGTCCGCAACTATGACGCCAAGACCCACGGCGTCGCCATCACCGCCTGCGGCATCACCGTATCGACCAACGGCTACGTTTCGCGCCTAGCCTAACCCCACCAGCCTCAAGGACCACGACCATGACCGAGACTATCCACACCGCCTACTCCATCCATAGCCGCAACGGCTGGACCGTCTATCGCGCCGTGGCCATCGTGCAGCGCGACGGCGACGCCTTCCGCCACACGCGCCGTGTCGGCATAGGCGACAGCGCTCAAGAGGCGCAAGACGACGCCGTGGCCCACGTCATGACCACATACCGCGACGAGGGTCTGGATGCGCCTCACGCCATCATCCACCACGGCAAGCGCAAGGCCCTGTTGATCGACACCAACCAGTTTTAGCCCCACCGCCCACGATACCCCGTAAGCCCGCCAGTTTGACCGCTGGCGGGCTTTCTGCGTCATCAGAAGGGTATGTCATCATCCAGCCCTGCGCGGCTGTCAGCGAGTTTCAGAAGCGGATCGTCGATCGACGCACGCACTGCGACCACCGTAGCGCCCGGAAACGACCGCTTCACAGACTGGATGAAATGCCCGCCCTCGACCATCCGGGCGACCTCCTCCAGCGTCCACAGTTCGACGTCACGACCTCCAGCGTCGTAGGTTGCCGCCTCCGAGGCGCTACGGGCGAGCGCCAGCACCCTTCCGTTGGCCAAGGCTATCTCCCAGACCCCAGACGCCAAACGTGGCTGTGCGGCCTCCGTAGCGACCCGGTCAGCAGCCTGCCACGCCTTGACCATCCGCTGCGACTGCACACGCACCTCCTCCAGATCGCCATGATGGATCGCATGGTTCACCAAATACCGCTGCCGGTCGAACCGCTCCCGCAGCCCGACATCGACCAGCATCCGCAGGCGACCCGCACCCCACCTTCGCTCCATCTCGATCGCCACTGCGTCCATCTCATCCAGTGCCGCCTGCCCCGCGATGTAGGTGCCGGGCGACCGCTGCCAGCTTGGTGCCGCCGGTCTTTCCACCGCCTTGGGTGCTGGTTTCTCATACTGCCTCGCCATAGGGATTTCCTTATTTAAAGATTGGCTTTATTGATTATACCTATACAACCTAAACGATCATACCAACTTGCTCAATGACCCACTCCAGCATGCCGGGGTGATAATCCTCCAGCAGCCTTGCCGATCGGTTGCGGGCGGCCACCCCATCCTTCACGCCGATCTGCCACATGCGCTTGGGCACCTTCTTGGCATCAAGGTAAAGCTGCGTCGAGATCCAGCCATGCTTGGACCAGTCCACGACATGCACTAGCAGCCACTTGCCCTTCTCGGCGATGATCACATCATTCGCCCTGCGCGACATCCTCACGCCCCCGACCACATAGGCCAGTTCGTCTGGGCCGATCCTTCTTCTGGCCATTGTTCAATCTCCTCTCAGATCATACGCCCAGCAGGGCATTGGGCTAATTCTGTCATATGGGTCGAAGACCCATAGGGGGGCGAAGCGGAGTGTCGCGAGACCGCGCCAAGCGGGCGAAGCGTACCTCCGCGCAGACCCCCCCCTATTTCACTAATGTTCATAGGGGGGGCCGACTTCCGCAAATGAACTTCCGCAAACCTCCGCAAACCTCCGCATTGATTTCATTGAGCTTTTAGACCGACTTCCGCAGACTTCCGCAGACTTCCGCAAATGCCCATTTGTTGATTTCATTGAGCTTTTAGACCGACTTCCGCAAACCTCCGCAAACCTCCGCAAGACTTCCGCAACCATCATTCGGCCTCCTGAATGGGCTGCCAGCCGTTGTCCGCACGACCGATGACCCGCAGTCCGCGAGCCTTGGTATTCTTGTTGTGTGTGTCGAGCGCGATGACGTTGTTCACCAGCCAAGCCTCGATCATGGTGGCCGCCATCTCTGGCGTGATGCCCCAGCCAATGATGTGCTGAACCGCATGGCGACCCTCGTGGCGGGTCTGTGGGGCGTTGGACCACGGCTTGTCTGAGTTCCAAGCTGAGGACATCGCGTCGAGGATTTTCTGGCAGATTTCTTTCGATGGCCATGCGTCGGCCTGCGGCGGTTCCTCACGGGTGATGTGGGCATAGAGCGACTGCGTACCCCGGACATCGCCCGTGTCCGTCAGCGCGAGCCTGAAGGGCACCTTCCAGCCATCTGCTGCTGCCTTGATCTTTTTGGCGGTGAGGTAACCGATTTCCTCGCCCTCCTCTCTGGTGACGGACAGGATGCTGTCGGCTGCGCCATCGAGGACGGATGATCCGCGCATGGTGCCGGTGGACTTGGCGACGTGGTGAACACCCAGCACCGCGCAGCCGAAGGTCTCGCGCACCTCGTCGCAGGCCTTGATGAACAGGGTGATCTCCTTGGCCGCATTCTCGTCCGCGCCGGGCAGGACGCGAGAGACCGTGTCCACCACGATCATGGCCGGTGGATCGCCTGCGCGGTTGGCCGTGGCCTCGATCGTGCGGAGCAGGCGGTTGATGTCGTCGCGCTGCATGAAATTGATTGACTGATGGACGAGGTAGAACGGCACGTCGTTGACGTTCTGGCCGGTGCCCTGCTCCCACGCCATGATCCTGTGTTTCATGTCCGTGGTGCCCTCAGGGCTGATATAGATCACCGGCCCATGGCGCTTGATGTCGCGTTCGAACCACTGGTCCTGCTTGGATGCGATGCTGAGGGCCATGCCGATGGCTATGAACGATTTACCTGAGCCCGGTGCGCCGGGGATGAAATTGAGGCTCTTCTCGATCAGCAGGCCAGAGATCAGCCAGACCGGATCGGGCAGGCGCTTGATCTGGCCGATGTCCAGAGCCTCATAGGTGTCGGCTATCGGTGCAAACTCATCCGTGATCTCGCCGGTCTCAGGATCGTAAGCGGGTGCCGCGTCCGGTCGATAGGGCGCGGCGTCCTGCTTTGGGCTGGGTTGACTAGCTGCCTCCGCCACCTTCGTGTTCCACATGCCGATAGCTATGGCCCACTTTTGCTGGAACAGGCTGATGCCCCTGCCCTCACGCTCAAGCAGGATATGGTTGGCTGTGCCGGGCTCTCGGATGCGCGATTTGACGTTGCGCTCGTAAAGCTGCCAAGCGTCTCGCATGTGCTCTGGTTCGGTGGGGGCGATGGGGAAGCCCGCCGTCTCCCTGTAGAGGTCAAGGACGCGACCCCAGATCAACCGGGTCATATAGTCCTCACGACCATCGATGATGGCTCCAAAGGCGTCCGTGGCGGCCTCAGGCGTCGGTGTGGAGGTGACAGGCCCCTGTGGCTGCGTGTCAGCGCCGCTGGCGGCTGTCCTGCCATGCTGGGCTAGTAGGGCGTCCACAGCATTGCAAAGCCACATGGGGGCTTCCTCGGCATCCATGTCCCATGGTGCCAGACCGTCGAGCCACTGGTAGACGCCCAGCACGCCCTGAGACGGCGGCAGCATGGCAAAGCCTCCGAAGCCCCTGATGTCCACGCCGATAGGCGTCTTGCCTGTCGGAGGTGTCCACCAGTCTGGGGCTGCGAACACAAGTTGCAGGCCGCCGGACTGCGTGCGCTGCGTCCATGTCTCGATGGCCATGCCATTGTTGTGCAGAGCCAGCAGGCCCTGCCACCACTGGTTTGCTGCGTCCGTTTTTGACGTATCGAGGTCCAGCACCCAGTAGCGTTTGCCGTGCGCCTTCACGCCGGTGATCATGCCCATATTGATCCGCAGGCGATACTGGCCAGATGTGGCGTCGTACCACTGCGTGAACAGTTGATCGTCGATCAGATCGTTCTCGTGAATCCGCCATGGCACCGCTGGCCGCTTCCACTGATCCGATTCGCCCGGCGCGAGAGCCGGGACGACCTGAAAGCCTTTTGATCGGTACATATCCGCCCACTGCTGGGGCGACGAAAATTCGGGATCGAAATCGGTCATGCGGCATCCATTGTGTTATTGTCCGCTGACGACCGCCACATATTGTGCTTGGCGCACAATCAGGTTAGATTGTCTTCGGTCCTTTGAGTTGTCTGACTTTGGCCGGTGTTTCTGAGCGGAGGCACCGGCCTAATTTTTGACTATGGATCAACCCCCAGCGCACGGTCAATCAATTCTCTGCCCCTCGGTGCGAGCAGATATCCAACCATTGTTGTGGTGATGATATCCGCCCCCAGCTTTTTCCGCATCCGGCTGACATAGACCTTTACGTCGTGGTTGGTCTGGGGGTCTTCGGTCCTCTGGTGAACACGGTTCGCATGCAGGAAGTCTGAGCGTCTGGGGCGACCATTGGCATGGTACAGGTGCATGAGGATACCAGCCTCATTGGGCGTGATGCCATAGGCCATGCACAGCTTGGCGTGCGCCTCTGTGTGGGCGTAGCCGATCTGCAGTTCCAGATCAGCGATCTTGGCCTTCAGCTCTTCGCATTGGGGACAGGTCATTTCAGGCCTGCCCCATAAATCGCGATCAGGGATGCGTCTGATCGACCGTCGTCTTTGATGCGCTTAAACAGATCAGCCTGATCGGGCCAGATTTCCATAGCCCTCTGGCGCGATCCGTCTTTGCCGCCACGAACCTTGATAGCCATCTGCCAGACCTTCGGGGTGACGATGGTCGTGGGGATCCCACAGGCGGCCAGAGCGCCGATCACCACGCCTGTGCTGTAACCGAAGCTGAACACGCTGGTGACGCCTTGGCCGGGCATAGCACCCACGCGCTCAACGCAAGCGGAGGCGATCTGCTGCTCCTGCGACGACAGAATGTGCGCGACCATCGCCGGGCTGATTTCGCGTTTCTTTTTGCCAGACCGCATGACCTCAAGGGTTGGCATGTCGTGGACCTCGATCTGGTGCGAGGCGGTGTCGTAAAAGGCGATGGCCCCGGACAGGCCGGGATCGATACCGATGACTATCATTTGGTTGTTTCCTAAATTTCTGTTTTGAACCAGACAAAATGAGGGATCTGCGCCGCCTGCCGATACGCCGCGATGACGTAGGCTGGCGGCGCGGCGGCAGGGCGCAGGACGGTAAGCTGCGCCGGGGTGAGGGAGATCATTCTCCAGACTTGCGCTTGAGGGCCGCGTCGGCAAGGGCGCCCATCGCAGGGTTTGCGGTGTGGTCGGCGATCAGTTCCTCGCCATCGGGGTCATTACCCCAGACGAGAAGCATCCAACCGACCTTGTTGCCGGTGGCGTCGAAAAACAGCATCTGGTCTTCGTCGGTCTCACCGATGTCGTCCCAGATCTCATAGAAGGTGGTGGATCGTGGCGACCACTCCTCGCCGTCATGGACGGCGATCGAGTAGCCTTCAGCCAGCGCGGCCTTGACCAGACGGCGGGCGACGCGCTGCTCACCCCTGTTAAGTTCTGCGTACATTTCGGTAGCTCCTATGAAAACAAAAGCATCAGGCCGTAGAGCAAGCCACCACCTAGCGCCAAGGCGCAGAAGCCGATGCCCATGCCCATGAGCCCAAACATGAACCTGTCGAATAGGCTGTCGCCCCCGTAGCCCCCGCCCTTTATCGCGCCAATCAAAAACCCGCCGATCAGGAAGATCATGATAACCGCAACGGCGGCCTTGCTGGTGGGCTCAGGGTTTAAACGATGCACGCAGTCTGCGTAGGCGATCTGGGCCTGTGTGTTGGCCGTCTGGGCGTTGAAGCCTTGGATGAGCACCCGACAGGACATGTCGTGCGCGCGCTCGGTTGCGGCGATTGCCGCGCTGTTCGCGGCGATGATAGCTACTGTAGCTGGCATTATATTTTCTCCATAAAATAAAATAGGGACGGGGATGTCCCCGCCCCTCGATACCTATATCGGGCAAATCGCCCTGTCAACCGCCTATTTACCGATGACCAACCGCATGTCGAAATTTCCGCTTCGGCGGCGGGCTGGCAATGGTGCCCATCTTGCGGTGGAACCGGCAATAGGATGACCCGTCGTCCTTAGTCTCGCCGCACATCTTCATGCTGTCGCCCTCGCCGGGCTGTAGCGTCTCCACAGGCCACCGGCACCCGCCAGAGCGCAAGAGTGCCAAGGGTGCCGACCAAGCCCCTGTGGGCGGCTCTGGCGGCGTTTCTGTGGCTTTTTGAGGGACTATGGCCATGCGGGGCTTCTCAGGCTCTGGGGGTTTGGGTGGGGCCGCAAGCTTAAAAGGGACACGCTTCCACGGGTTGGCGAAATTGTGCCGAACGCCACGGTTATTGATCCTTTTAAACGTGATCGTGGATTCTGGCAATTCAGGCGCGACGCCCTTGGTCCTGAGGCGGCTCAATTTGCCTATCACCGCGTTTCGGGTCACGCCGTAGCCAAGTTCCTTCGCGATCTGGGAGGCTGTTTTGCCCGCAACGTACATATCGACAAGGCGCGTGATGGCATCCTCTGTCCAGTCAAAGCAGTCTTCTCTTTTGGTCATTGAGTGGACCCTTCCATATGAAAGAATTGTATAGGAAATTGCGATAGTGCTGCGGCCCGACACCGATCGATCAGGGTGTCCTCCGGTTCACAGCAGGCATCGCAAATGAAGCCGATCAGGTGGGTCCGATCGGTGTAGCCATCCTTGATCGAGTAGGTGATCGAGATGGCGGCGGCATCGAGGGCGACGTCGGGCAGGACGTCGGAGCAGACGGCGCAAATACCGCCGGGCCGCGATCTGGCCAGATTGTCGCCAATCTCTCGCATGAGGGCGGTGATGACCGGATCGTCACCACCGAAGGACATATAGAGGGCGGCCTGCTCTGGCCGCACCACAAGGCAGTTGATCATTTGGCGTCATCCTCAGAAAGCGTTGGATGTCCCCAGCCTACCTGAAGGTGGCCGTGGTCTGGCCTGTAGTGCATGCAGCCCTCGCTCCGATCAGCCACGGATATCGGCAGGCCTGCAGCCATCGCCCGGCTTTCGGCATTGAGGGTCAGGCGCATGTCGCAGAACGTATTGAGGCACTTCAGCGGCGGCTTGCAGAAGGTCATGTCGCGATAGACGATCATGCGGCACCCCCTTTGCGGGCGAGGGTCCAGATTCTAAGGTCTAGGGGGTAAACCGCAGCCGCCAAGTCTTTCGCCCCCGAAACGCGGGCCATCAAGCAGCCCTCGGCGGCCTCAGAGATTGCCGCGATTTCCCATTCGTACTTGTCAATTTCGGACAAAAACACGTCCCCCACCTCCTGAACCGGCGCGGGCGGGTCGCAAAATTCGAGGATGGTGTCGTTGTGGATGGTTATGAGGGGCCAATCGCCGTCTTCGTCCCTGTCGCTTTCAATTTGAATTTGTACGCAGTCGGAAAAAATACTTCCAATCTTGGCCCGCAACGTTACCCACTTTTCGATATCCGCGTATTCTAGTTCCTTGGCTTTCATGATCGGTCTCCTTTGGCTTTGGCGATGGCGGCGAGCAACAGCGCAACAGCTTTTTCCTGCTTGTCTGGGCAGTATTGCAGGATGTGCGCCGCCCCTTGACATGCCTCCAGCAGATCGGGCGCAGCGGCGATCAGGCGGGCGTTGGCCCTGTCTTCAGCATCGGACCGACCAAGGTACGATTGGCCTATGATCTCAGAATCACAGGTACAGATGTAAACGTCGATAAAATCTTCATTTTGGTTTTCGACCCATGTGCCGACAGCATTCCAAGGGCCGGGGGTGTGTTTGGTGGTCATAACCAAACCTTTCTCTCGATGATGCGGCCACGCGGGCCGAGGTGGACGAATGTCTTTAGGCCATCGCGATCAACATAGACGGTCGCGGCCTTGTCGAAGGTCTTGACCTGTACAACGTCACGCTGGGGCACCACGCTCACGACCAGCTTTCGCATGGTCGATCGCTGGCTGATGTTGAGCTTGCCGATCTCGGCGGCGATGTGTTCTCGGTCCATCATTACTCTCCGAAGACCAGAGGTTTGCACGACTTCAGGACGACCCAGTTTCGGTTGACAAGGAACGCATAGCACCAGCCGCGACCCTCAACCCACTTGTAGGCATTGGTGACCACGTTGCCCCAGTGAACGTCCAAGGCAACGTGTATCAGGTCACCGGAAATGCGAGCGACATGCGAGGGGCGGGGAAGGCTGATGACTTTGGTGCCGACAGCGGGCACTTCGTAGGCGATGGTCATTGGGTAGCTCCAGATAGGATTGAATAGGGTAGGGGTAGAGTAGGGGGTAATTTACCCCCTGTCAACCGGGATTGTAGGCGTTCAGTTCGAACACCATGCGCTCCCACGTCTCATCGACGGGGCCGCCTGCGTCAGCGACTGCGGCGGTATAGTCCTCGAAAGCGATGCGGTCGTCGGCCTCGCGCCGGGCGATCTCGGCGCGGACAGCGTCGGCCTCCGCATGCTTGCCTGCCGCGAGGAACAGGAACCCGCCGCGAGCGTCGGTGTCGAACTCGGCGTTGAGGCGGTTAAGGGCTGCAGCGAGGTGCAGATCGGAGAAGATAGAATAGTCGATAGCCATGTCGGCCTCCTGATGTGATAAGGTGTCCTCATCCTGAACCGGCACTAACCGCCTGTCAACCGAATAAATCGTGTTGACAGCGGATTTAATGCCCCCTACTGATGGGCCTCGATCTTATCTCATCCCTCATCCAATCGGAGCCGACCAATGAACCCCTTTGAAACCTACGGCATCAGCCACCTTTCGCCTTCTTCCTGCAACACGTTCATCGCCAGCCCGGCCATGTTCGTCCTTCAGAAGTGCCTCAAGCGTTCGACGTCTGTCGGACCAGCCGCCCATCGCGGCACCAGCGTCGAGAGCGGCATTGCTTACGGCCTTGTCAATCCTTCGGCCAGCCTTGCTGACTGCGTGGCCATCACGCAGGCCGAGTTCTCCAAGCTGACGTCTTTGATGCCTGAGGACGCCAAGACCGACAAGGAGGCCGCTGGCCTCGCTGGTATGGTCGAGCAGGGCCTGAACGAGCTTCGCCCCTACGGCGTGCCTACGGGCCTGCAGGGCGCGATCTCTTACGACGTCGAGGGCCTCGCTGTGCCCCTGATCGGCTACTATGACTTCCTCTGGGAGGACAAGGGCATCTTGGTTGATCTGAAGACGACGCACGCCCTACCCTCCAAGATCAGCATCAACCACGCCCGTCAGGTGTCGCTCTATCGCGCCGCCCTCGGTGACAACCTGTCGGCACGCATCACCTATGCGACGTCGAAGAAGGTTGCCACATACGAGCTTGAAAATCCCCGCGAACACTTGGAGGTTCTGGCTAAGGTTGGCCGGGCCATCCAGCGGTTCCTGTCGATCTCATCGGATCCGATGGAACTGGCCAGCTTGGTTGTTCCGGACGTGGACAGCTTCTACTTTAATGACCCGATCACACGTCAAGCGGCGTTTGACATCTGGGGCATCTAGAAATCCCCATCATGGGGTAAGGCAAGCGGCCAGCCATATGGTCGCAACAAGGAAACTGCAAAATGGCTATCTATGACAACGTCGGCTCCGATTCCTCTGGCGGCGGCGATATCATCCCCATCGTCAAGTACGATGCCCGCGCCGGTCGGATGTTCCGCATCGATCGTGAAGACGGCACCAACACGCCTGTCGATATCACCCGCGACTTTAAGGCTGTCTTTGATTTCGAGAACATCGAGATCGGTTACATCCTGTTTGCTGCAGGGTCCGCCCCAAGCTTCGCCATGGCGCGGTTTGGCAGCCCCATGCCCGCAGCGCCTTCGCCTCTGTACAAGCGCGGCACGCGGGTCATGATCAAGCTGGCAAGCTCTCTGGGCGGTGACGTCCGTGAGATCGCCGGTAACAGCCGGGCCTTCCTTGACGGCATCAATGCCATCCACACGGCCTATGAGGCTGGCATGGCGGCGAACCCCGGCAAGCTGCCTGTCGTGGCTCTGAAGGACACGATCCCCGTCACCAGCGGTCAGGGCGAGAAGAAGTCCACAAACTACACGCCGGTCTTCGAGATCGTCTCGTGGGCTCCTCGGCCTGCCGACCTTACCTACACGCCACGGGCAACCGCAGCGCCCGCCACGGCGGCTCCTGAGGCCTCCAGAGGCTCTCCGCCAAGCACGGGGTCTACCCGTGCGGAGCCGCCTAAGGCATCGCCTGTTGCCGACGACGACTTCGGCTAGTAAAGGTGGGGCGGCTCTAGGGCCGCCCTATTCTTTTGGAGACTATCAATGCGATTCCAGATCACCATGAACATGCCGTCGCGCAACGGTAACCCCGTCCACCAGATTGTTGGCGAGCATCCGGCCATGAGCCTTGCTGAGTTCGTCGAGGCGCTCAGCGGCATCGATTTTGTTGTGGTCGAGGAGCTTTACCGGGACGTGGATGCCAACAAGCACGTTGGTGACTATTACAGCGTCGGATCGATCGCCCTGAACCCTCTGTTCATCGGGAAGGTGAAGGCCTTAAAGGGCTGAGCCAAGACCGCTTAGGCGCTGGCTTTGCCATGCCCTTCCATGCCTCGATCGCCAGACGGTGGCGCGTGCTGCAGTCGGCGTAGCTGCTGACCACACCGACCTCCCATATCAAGCGTTCTGGATCAATGGCTGGCTGGGGCGGCGTTGCCAGCGGCTCGCACGGCGACGCTAGGTTCGCCGGTGGTGGTAACATTTGCGTCTGCCACATGGTTGGCGAGCAGGCTGTACATAGGGATAGACAGAGCGCAGCGGGGATCCACAGCAGGAGCATTGAGGTAATACTCCTTGATGGTATTTGTGCGCTGGAGATTGACGCTGGCGACACGCTTTTTTTCCTCTTCATATTGGGCTGACAGAAGGTCGATCTCGCCCTGCATCTTGATGCGCTGATCCTCTGCGGCCTTGTAGGCCTTGGATGCTGAGGCCTTGGCTGATTGATCGCGGTTTGAATAGCCGGTGGCGCACCCCAGCACAAAGACGGCGACGATCGCCCCAATGACATATGGCAGCGGAATCATGAAATGCTGCCATCTGGCACTAGGGCCGCAATCACGCCCACCACCACAGAGACGTAGGACCAAGGCGCAGGCAGGGCAGATGCTGCCGTTACGCCGCCGCCAATCAGAAGCCATGTTGAACGCTCGCTTAGGCGAGCTTTGATGAAGGCAATCATTTTGCGATCCCCGGTGTGTAGGCCATTCGTCCATTGACGACCGTGGCCGTTAGTTCCTGTTTGCGGTTAGGCTCGTGGGCCTTGAAGCTGACGTGGACCCATCCCGAACTTGGGATACCCGGCTTATAGCACTCAAGGATCAATTGGTCATATTCGAGGTGCTTTTCAATCCAACGCGCCAAATCTGCGTTGGACATGCCGGGTACTTCGATGTCGGCGGCCTCACCGTCCATGTGCTGGCTGTTGGGTGCGCCGCCCATCGATCGATTAAGGGCCACGCAGCGGTATCCAGAAGTGACCATGACGGGTCCGAAGCGTTCGCGGATAGGCTCAAGCACATGGACGCACAAGGCCCTCAGCGCCTCTCTGTGGGCCGCTGAGGGCATGTTGTCGATGCCAGCGCGGTCTCCCGCTTGGCTTTTGATCATTTCCTCAAGGCTGAAGTGAGGGCTGAGGTTCATTTGGCACCTTTTGGTGGATCGTACTGGCCGGGGCGCTTGCCCTCATCCCGCTCGATGGCCTTTTCACAGTGATCTTTGTCGATCCATCCTAGCATTTTACACAGCACACAGCCAACAAAACGACCGCGCCTTGCGTCCTTACCAAGGCGTGACGACAGGGTTTCGTCCTCGTCGCCGCCTGTGAGGGTGTTGAGCAGTTGGTCAATGGCTACGAAGACCCGAGCGGCGTAACCGATCAGGCCCTTGCGCTTGGTCAGGAAGGGGTCTTGGTTCATACGATGGCCTCGTCAGGGAGTGCCTCTTCGCCGTTCGGCACGGGCGGCTCGTTGGCAAGGATTTGGGCTGCGCGACCGGGGGCGATCAGACCGGCGGCCTCAAGCAAGGGGACGCCCGTCAGGATGTCGGGGTCTTGCAAGTTCACCGTCGTGGCCGCGTCCAGCATGTACTGATAGTCGGCAATAATGGGGTTGACCACGCCAGCGGCGCGGATGTCGATGCGCTCCTGCTGATAGAACAAGCGCAGGAAGTCCACCTTGTTTAGGATCACGGCTGGGGGCGGAGCGGGCGTAGGCTCAGGCGGCGCAGGAGGGCGCTCAGACAGGATCACCCAGCCGTCAGACTGAAGCTGCGCGACCTGCGTGCCCGTCAGAGCGGGAGGCGCGATAGGCGTCGAGTTGGGCGGGATCGGCCCGTAGGGGTCGAACGTCGCCGGGTTGGTGTAGATGGCTTGGCTGTCGTAGGCGTAATAGGTCAGATCAACCATGTTAGGATGCCTTTATGTAAGCGGTGGTGCCGGTGAAGGTTTGGACGACCGGGAGGGTGAAGGTGGTTTGGGCTACGGAGTAGGCTATGGTGGCGGAAGAGGCTGAACCATTGGCTACGGCAACAAAATTCTGCACTCCTAGTAAACCGCCATAAGCAACAGAAGACCAACTTAAAGCCGCTGACATTGTTCTCGCAGTCCATGTTATCCCATCGGAAGATGAGGCTGCGGCAGTGCTTTGGGAGACTGCTACAAAAGCTCCGTTACCAAAAGTTACCGAACGCCAATTTCCTGATGAGGGTAAAGTTCGCTGGGTCCACGTGATCCCATCTGTTGATGTGGCGGCGATGTTAGTCTCTGCTATTGCCGAAAAAACACCGTTTCCATAAGCCACGGCAAACCAATTCGCACTCGCAGGCAAAGTTCGCTGGGTCCACGTAATGCCATCGGGGGAAGTTGCAGCAATATTAGCGGGGCCTTGCGCTACCGCAACAAATGTTCCATTGCCATATGTAACGGAAGACCAATTTGCACTTGGCAAAGTTCGTTGGGTCCATCCCGCGCCGTTGGTTGATGATGCCGCGACGGTAGACGGACCCGTTGCTATCGCTACAAAAACGCCACTGCCATATGCTGCGGATTGCCAAACGGGTGCCGTTGGCAAGGTATATTGGTACCAAGTAGCACCGTCATATGATATCGCAGCGACGTTGGTACCGCCAACCGCCACAAACGTACCATTTCCAAAAGTTACGGCCCTCCAGTCCACGCTTGCTGGTAAGGTCCGCGCTGTCCACGTTATGCCGTCAGGAGAAGACGCGGCAATAGTAGAATTTGCAGCAACTGCTGCAAAAACACCGTTTCCATATGTTGCAGAACTCCACTGTGCAGACGCGGACATTGACCTAGCCGTCGCCGTAAACGCCGTCACAGGCGTCGTCACCAGCGCAGCCAAAACGGGATACGAGGACGCCAAATATGAAGCAGTCGCGCTATTCAACGGCAAATACCCCGGAGCCGACAGCGCATAGAGCGAGTAGGTGTAGTCCCCGACGTTCAGGCCGGTGGTGCCGAAGTTGACCGTGTTTGCGATGTTGCTAGCCATTAGGTCGCCTTAACATATGCAGTGGTGCCAGCCTTGGGCGCTACTACGGGGAGGGTGAAGGACGTGGCGTTTACGGCGTAGTCTATTGTGGCTGCGGCAGAAGATGAGTTTGACACCGTTACAAACTTGCCCGCACCAAAGGCTAGGCCGTACCATGTGGTGGAAGAGGGTAGGGTTTGAGATGCCCAAGTGATCCCATCGGGTGAAGTGGCGGCGGCAGTGGACTGAGACACCATGACGAAAGTATTGTTGCCGTAGGCGCTTTTGGTCCACGTGGCCGAGGCTGGCAAGGTTCGGGCGGTCCAGTTAAACCCATCGGTAGAGGTTGCGGCGACCGTGCCGGTTCCACCTGAGTTGGCTAAAAAGATGCCGTTGCCGTAAGATAGGCCCGACCAGTTTTGTGCGGATGGCAATGTGCCCGCTACCCATGTGATACCGTCAGCCGAAACGCTTGCGGCGGTTGACGCGCTTGAAGCTACCGCAACAAAAACGCCATTACCGTAAGCAACTCTAAACCAACTTGCCGAGGCCGATAGGGTTCGAGATGTCCAAGTGATCCCATCTGGGGAGGTGGCGGCAAGGGTAGACGAGGCGGCTACAGCGACAAACAGGCCATTGCCAAATGTTACACTTGCCCAATTCCCAGACGGCATAGTGCGCTGCGTCCATGTAATCCCATCGGGAGACGTTGCCGCAACAGTGGATGGGCCGCTTGTTACCGCCACAAAAATGCCATTTCCAAAAGTAACAGACCGCCAGTCTTGCGCGGATGGAAGGGTTCTCGCCGTCCATGTAATCCCGTCAGGCGAAGTGGCGGCTGCGGTGGACGTGGTAAATAGCCCGCCCGTCGTCACAAAGACACCGTTGCCAAAGGCCACATCGCCCCAAGACGCGCTGGAAGGCAAAGTCCTAGCCGTCGCCGTATAGCTCACAGGCGTAATCACAGGCACGATCAGCGCCCCAAGCGCAGGGTAAGACGACACGAGGTAGGACGCCGTGTAGCTATTCAGAGGCAAGTACCCCGGCGAGGGCATGGCATACTGAGAGTACATCCAGTCGCCCACGGACTGTGTGGTGGCCCCGAAGTTGACAAGCGATGATGCGTTAGTGGGCATGTCTAGGTCGCCTTAACGTATGCGGTGGTGCCGGTGATGGGGGAGATTACGGGGAGGGTGAAGGTGGTTTGGGTGACAGAGTAGGCTATGGATGCTGCGGCTGTTGTTGGGCCTTGAGCCACAATAACAAAGTTTTGCGTTCCGGGTACGCCTCCGTAGCACCCCCCAACGTAATCTGCTGCAGGCAAGGTTTGGGCCGTCCAAGTTGTGCCATTGGTAGATGTGGACGCAACAGCCGTAGTTCCGGAAATTGCAACAAAGCTGCCATTTCCAAACATAACTTTTCGCCAAGTAGCAGAAGCAGAAAGCGTCCTTGATGTCCAAGTAATGCCATCGGATGACGTTACCGCAGCATTTGATCCGTAGGCCACCGCGACAAACGTACCATTCCCAAAAGCCACACTAGCCCAGTTTGCCGCCGATGAAAGCGTTCTGGCGGTCCATGTAAAGCCATCGGGAGATGTGGCTGCGGTGGTTGATAGCGATCCGCCCATAACGGCAACAAAGGTATTATTTCCGAAAGCAACGCCAATCCAACTTCCTGAAGATGGAAGAGTTCTGGATGTCCAAGTGATACCATCTGGGGATGTTGCCCCCAAGGCAGACCCTTGCATTACGCCAACAAATATACCGCCTCCAAAACCAACATAGTATAAAGAAACGGGTGATGTTCTAGATGTCCAATTAATACCATCGGGTGATGTTATTACACTTGTGCCGCCACTTAAAGCAACAAATATGCCATTACCAAAAACAACATCTGTCCATCCCGTTCCGACAAATGCGCTGGTTACCCAGTTTATTCCATCTGAACTAGTTGCTATGCGGCCATTACTAGCGCCACCCGTGCTAACAGCAACAAATTTTCCGTTTCCGTAGGCTACTGCGTTCCAGTCGGCTGATCCGGGCAAAGTCCTAGCCGTAGCCGTAAACGCCGTCACAGGCGTAGTCATCAAGGCGAACAGCGCAGGGTAAGACGAAGCCAGATACGAAGTCGCCGCATTATCCGCAGGCAAAAAGCTAGGAGCCGACCGGGGTCCAATCGCGTAGATGAACTCCCCCACGGCTGGGCCTGTGGTGCCGAAGTTGACGAGGCTTGCTGCTGAGACTGCCATGATCAGGTCGCCTTAACGTAGGCCGTGGTGCCGAAGCGAGCAGGCACGACGGGGAGCACGAAGGTGGTGGCGGTTACGGCGTAGTCAATAGTGGCCGCTATGGTGCCGGTGGTAATGGATGTAGCCACAAATTTACCCGCCCCAAAAGCCAAACCAATCCAATTAGATGAGGATGGCAATGTTCGTGCAGTCCATGTGACGCCATCGGAAGAGGTCGCAGACGCAGAAGAGCCGTAAGCAATAGCTACAAAACTATTGTTTCCGTATCGTACTTGTCTCCACGTTGCGGTGCTTGGAAGGGTTCTTGACGTCCAATCTAACCCATTTGTAGACGTGGCGGATATTGTTCCAGAGGTAAATGAAAGAGCTGAAAACACACCATTTCCAAAAGCGATGGTCGCCCACGAGGACGAAACCGGCATAGTTCCTAAAACCCAATTTACGCCATCAGAAGAAACAGCCGTGTTTGTTGCCGGGGAGGCAACCGCTACAAAAACGCCGTTGCCATAAGTTATGTCAGCCCAATTTAAAGAGGAAGGTAGCGTTCGCGCAGTCCACGTAACTCCATCAGTAGACGTAGCAGCGGCGTTGGTCGCGGTTCCCCCTATGGTTACAAAAATACCATTCCCGAAGGTTACTGCGGTCCAAGTTGATGAAGAAGGAAGCGTTCTAGCGGTCCAAGTTACACCATCGGGAGAAGTTGCTGCTGAAGTTGATCCGTTAGCGACAGCTACAAAAACACCATTTCCAAAAGTCACAGAATACCAAGATGCGGCGGATGGAAGCGTTCGTGCCGTCCAAGTGATGCCATCTGGAGACGTGGCGGCAGAAGTGGTGTTTGCCCCCAAAGTTACAAAAACGCCATTTCCATATGCAATAGCTTGCCACTGGGCAGTGGCTGGCAATGTCCTAGCCGTAGCCGAATAAGCCACAGGCGCAATCACCGGACTAACAATCGCAGCCAAGGCCGGATAGGACGACACAAGATAGGACGTGGTGTAGCTGTCCAGAGGCAGATAGCCCGGTGCCGTCCGCGCATAGGCGGAGTACAGCCAGTCCCCAACCGCTAGGCCCGTGGTGCCGAAATTGAGAAGCGTCGAGGCGTCAACCAATTCGCATTATCCATGTTGTGCCGATATACTCGAACGTCACGCAGACCCCCTTAGTGGAGATCGTCACGTCCTGAGACAGCGTGTTGATGGTATTGCCGTTTCGAAGCACGGTTAGGTTATTGGTCGCGAATCCATTGACCGTGTCGGTCGTGCCCGCGTCAAAGATCGTGATCGGCTTATCGCCTGCGGTGGGTGATGCCGGAAGGGCGATCGAGAAAGCCCCGACCGTGATTGTGTTACAGGCTAGATAATCCCCGGCGACAGCCGTGTAGTTGGCTGTCTTGAGGACTGACACGCCAACGCCGATCGCATTACGGGCACCGGCCTGCGTGATGCTGTTTGTGCCGCCATTGGCAAAGCCAAGAGTGCCTGTGAGCACGATAGCGCCTGATGTGGCCGTGTTGGGCAGAAGGCCCGTCGTGCCGCCGCTAAATGTCGTGACGCCGCTGGCAGCCGCTGAGTTCCACGACAGGATGCCAGAGCCATTTGTCGATAGGAATTGACCAGCCGTGCCGTCAGCCGCAGGCAGCGTGAATGTCACTGCTCCGCTGACCGCCGGTGCCTGAAGGCCCACATAGCCCGACGTCGAGCCTGCGAAGCGCACAGCGGACGCTAGGAAGGTTCCTGATGTGGTGACAGCCGGGCTCATGTTTGTGCCGTCACAGTTCAGGAAGGCGCGGTAGCCCTGCGGGATCGTGCCGCTTGTGCCACCGCCGCCCGATGAGATCGTGATCGAGAACGCGCCACTGGTGTTGTTATAGATTGTCCAGTTGCCGCCGATGCCCGCCGGAAACTGGTAGTTCACGTTGGCGCTCAGCGTGCCTGAGATGATGATACTGGGGGACTGATATTGAACGTCTGTTAGAACGACCGTACCGGACGCCGCCACGGCATTGATCAGCGTCGTGCCGCCAAACGCCCGATCGATGATGTCCCAGTCGTTATTGACAGGGATCGACCATGTATTGACGTAATCGCCGTTGGCGGGCTTCTCGATCTTCTTGTTGGTCGTATAGGTTGACGTCATCGGTTAGCCCTTAAATTGCCCGCTGGGCGATATCCAGCGCCTTAACTACAGCCGTGTCCGGTGCATTCAAAAGCGGTTCCGTCGTCTTGTCAGACACCGTCTTAGCATCTTTTGCCATTTTGATCAGGCGGTTTACCAAAAATTCATGGCGGTTTTTATCAACCCGTCCGCCCGATGCGCGACCGGGGCGGCCCGCAACATATTGTTCGACGCTTGTGCCGTTGTCATCACGACGACCGGCTCTTGCTGCAAGAGGGCCGCCCGCAAACCATGCCGACTGAACGTCCTGAACATTGCCGTAGCGTTTGTAAAGCTGCGCCGCCTTGAACCGAGCAATCGCCTCTTGAATCTCTGGGCTAGCAATAAACTCATCAACAGACACTTCACGCCCCAAAGCCGCCTTTGACCATTCCGGAAGGTTCCCCGGCATAACCTGATACTTGCCCATTGCCCTTTGCCCCGCATATGGGCCTTTTTCAACCACGGTGCCGCGCTGCTTGTATGGGTCAGTTTCGCCATACTGGTCTGTTCCGCTTGTTTCCCTAGCGTGCAGGCCCTCCATGATCTGGTCAAGCTCAGGGACGTCCTGAGGCTCTTTGTTGACAATCCCTTGTTTCTCTACCTCCTGCGCCTTCATTGGCGCGGAGGGCCCCTCCTGAGGCGTCAGGGGGCTAACCGCATCTGCAGCATGGGATGCGTAAGACAAGGGCTTGGTTACGGCCTGCTGTGTCGCGAGATCGACGCCGCGACCGATACGACCGGCGGCATAGTTCACGGACCCCATGGCTCGTGGCGAAGATGCGGCCAGATGCACCACGGCGCCGGGAACACTGGCCATCGCAATTCCGGGCGATGCATACATCAGGGCCTGACGCAGACCGCCGGGCAGAACTGAGCTTAGCTCGTAACCGGCGATCATAAATGGCAGATTGGGGTTGTGCTGCGCCATGCTGCTCAAAAGGTCTTGGCTTGCCTCGCCCTTACCGAACTTGGACTTCATGACCTTTTGCAAGACTTTTTGATCGGACAGATTTCGTCCAACGCCAAACTGGTCCTTCATCGCCTTAATTTCGTCAGAGGCAGATCCGTACTGCTTCATGATGTCGGCATATTCGGGGTGCTTGGCACCGATCTCTTTTAGCGTCTTGTTGTACATATCCGTGGCCACACGGTAGGCATGAGGATCATTTTTGTACCCAGACCGAATGTCGCCAATCATCTGCTTGAGAGCATCAAAGCCTTCAAGGGTATGAGCGGTGCTGCCGATAGGCTGGGATGCAAATTGATTGGCCGCATTAGCAATTTCTTGAAGCGCCCTTTCTGCTCCGGGATGCTTCGTTACTGCAAATCCGGTGTTGGGGTCACGGAACTGGATGCTTTTAAAATTATCGGATAGGGCAGTATTGATCCCGTGCCAATTTAAGGGCGGCAGGACACCGTTGGTGGCAGCTTTCATGCTGTTCACATATTCGGTCGATTTCTTTTTGTTAGCCGCTTCTAGGGCATCATCCAAAGCATCAACAAGCTCAGGCGCATTGCGCTTGGTCATTTGTGCCTTAAATGCCGCACGCTGCTCGGGGGTGGCCTTGGCAGTGGCGGCCTCGGCGGCCTTGGCCAGAGAGGTTGCGCTGGCACCAGTCGTAAGCGACTGAACACTTGGGGCAGCCTTGCCGACAGCCTGAAATGGCACCTTAGCTGCCTTTAGTGCAAGCTGTACCGGATCGGAAAATTCTGCAATTTTGCCCAAGGTAGATGCTGTTTTGGCAAGGCCAGCACCCTTGGCCGCAAGGCCTGCGCCACCTAAAAAGGAGGAGGCATCCATCATAATGCTGGCAGGGTCCGTGGCGAGGGCCTTTTTGAAGCCAGCCGCACTGCCATAGGTCTGCTTATAGTGCCCCAGAAGGGCATTGAGCATCGATTCGTCTTTGGCCTTTGTGGCCACATCCTGCTTCTGGCCGAACGCGCCGATGCCCTTGGAAACAGCGCCCGTACCCAATTGCTTTAGGGCACCAAGCGTTTCGCCCGGATTAGTGACCGCAGACCAAACGCCACTAAGGGCCTCGCCCGTGCTAGGGAGAAGGTTTTTGGCAAAGCCCTGAGCAGTTTGGCCTAAAGTCAGTTCCTTTTCCGCAGGCTTAGGCTTGGCCACGGCGGCCATGTATCGAGTAGGTGCTTTTGGGGCCATGGGCGATCTTGGCGCAAGCGGGATTATGGGGTGCGGAGGGTTTGCCCTGCCCGGCTTGGCTGTCTGTGCACTGCTTGCTGTGTCGGGCGTGGACCCTGACAAAAAGGCCGCAACGGCACGCTTTGCATCATCACTAGGAGCATCGCCCTGAGACATTGTTTCAGGGGCCTGTGATGCAGTATCAGACTTAAACCGCTGTACTGCCGCTAATGCCTCAGGGCTTGGCGAGCCTTCTGATTGATCATCAAAAGCCATTATTCGCCCCCTGTGAAGTATCTATGGAAGCCTTTTCCATATTTTCCATCAAGCGCCTGAATTGCAAGATCTCTGTCGGCCCTAGATCCACTAATCAAAATCTTTTTCAGATCAGGGAAGCCGGGCTGCAAAAGCGTCTGAGTAATTGCTGTTCTGTCCCTGTCGTAATCGCGTGTTGGGTGATCAGCATCAAACGCCTGAAGCGCCTCTTGAGTAATTATCCCGCGAGGCATGCCGTTTGAATTTTGATTTTCAGCATCAAAGGCTTGAACATATTTTGCCTTATCAATTTGACGCAGACTTTCCACATACATATCGGCAATCAGGCTCATAGAGGCCTGTCTGGTCAGAGCTTCAGTGGGGACTGCAGAAAGAACGCGCTCAAATGCGCCAAGCGATTCTTGGCCCGCACCTTGAGCGGCAAGCATGGCGCGAGCCGTAGCCATTTTCTGAGCGACTTCAGCCTCAGCCAATGCGTCCGGGTTAAATTTGATGCTTGATGCCATTTGTGGATCAAACGGCATTGTATCAACAAAAGAGTTCCAAGCACTGGCCACAGTTCTCTTAAGCGGGGCAAGATATCCCGGCTTTAAAAAGCCATCATCATTGAAGGCAATAGAATCGGCCCATTTGCTAACGCCGAGCAAAGATCCCTTTGCAGCCTGACTGGCCGCCAAGGTTTGATCATACTCCTTGTTGGATCGCTCCTGTGTTTCGGGGGATGCTAAAAACCAGCGATTACTAGCCTCATGCGCCTTATTGACCCCCTCTTTGCCTAAAATTGGAGATACTGGAATCGTGCTGGGGGCACCAAGCTTTTGCTGCCCCAACATGGCTCCAGCGGGAACGAGGCGATAATGTGTCTTTCCGTCTGGGCCGATATAATTCCCATTTGGATCTTCCTGCGCGATGAGACCCTTTTTAACAAGGTCGGTCATATCCTGTTGGGTTAGAACGCCCTCGCGAAGCGTCTGAGCCTGCTGGAAGCCGGTTCGAGCTTTGATCTCGCCAATGTCGGCCTGCTGCTTGCGGATGTCCATGTAGGACTTAGCGCCCGCACCAACGCCGCTAGCTAAGGCTACGCCCAAGCTACGGGTGGGCGCAGTTCCCATGGCAGCGAGGCCAGCCAGCAATGGCACGACGTTCTCGGAGTGGCTGAGATAGTCTTTTGCGCCGGATAGGAATGGATGCCTACCGGCAAATGCCGCCTCATCAGCGCCGGGGACATAAGCAGCCGTGGGCAACACGCCGCCAAGGCCCTGCGGGATAACGTCGCGCTCGCCGGTCCTTTGATTGACTGCCATAGGCTTAGGTGCGGCTTGAGCCATACTGCCGACACCCATAGGGGTAGGCATAGCTGTGGCCATGGGGGCCACAGGCACTCCACCAAGGCGACCTTCCTGCTGCGCCAAGGATGGGGTGGCAGGAGGGGGTGCACCAGCGCCAGCGGCGCCTAGGCCGCGCTGGCGTGGCGCAGGAGCAGCGATTGGGCGCTGAGCGGGCTCTGGCGCAGCTTGCGGGCCGTAGCCCGGCAGCAAGCCGCCGGGGGCCGTGGCCGCCCTGATCTTGTCCTGCAAATCGTAGGCTTGCTTATTGGTTTCGTACTTCTTGCCCAGATAGGGGAAGTCGATGATGTTTTTGGACGCAGCAAAGCCAATGGGGTCTGCGCGGTGAAGCGCCGTCCCGATCGGGTTTTCAAGCTGTGCGATTCGCGCCTTTTGTTCGTCGGACAACTCCTCGACCTCGCCGTCCGTCGCATAACCCTTGCGACCGACCGCGCCGCCGGTATTCATGGCCATAAGGAATGGAGCAATCGTGGCAATGCTTGCACCAATCCCAGCGATTTTTCCAGCCGTGTCGAGCCCGCTATCGGGCTTAGCGGGCATATCACCCGGCTTAAGAACCTCAAACTTCTTCTTTTCATCCGGAATGTCTAGGCCATTTCCGTTTTCGCTTGTGTCATAAGGCGTGCCGCCTGTGGCAAATGTAAGGTTGGCCGAGGGCTTGAACTCATAATCAAAGGGCTTAGCCGTTTGAGCAGCATCCTTCATAAGCTGGTCGCCCTTGCGAGCGGCCATAAAGTCTTGAGCGCCCTTGCCAGCCGTTGCTGCGCTAGACGCTATGCTGGCAATTTTTGCCGCCTTATCAAGGCCGCTCTCCTGCTTAGGTGGCGGAGACCCTGCCTTGAGCATTGCTGGTGCAGGTGCGCTGCTGGCAGGCACAATACCCCCCATAGCGCCGGGGCCGCCTGCGGATGGACCCGCAGCAGGGCCTGACAGGCCGCCATACATACCCTGAGAACGCTGCATCATCTGCTGCGCTAGCGCGGGATCAAAGCCAACCTCACCACCGGCGGCGTGGGGGCGATAACCTTCAAGCTTTGCATATTTTTCAATTTCTTGATTTTTTTGATAGGCGTCATAGGCCTTCTTGATCTTGGCCCGCGCCTCGCCGCTACCCTTGTAAATTTGCTCGCCCTTCGTCGCCAGATCGGCAATCTGCGATGCCTTATCAAGGCCGCTCTCCTGCTTAGGCATGTCCGCAGGCTGAAGCATTTCAGGGATGGGTAGGTTGGCCGAGGGCACAATCCCGCCAAGGCCCGGTGTCGATGCGCCAAGCATGCCCGGCTGTCCGGGCTGCGCCAGCGTGCCATACATGGCATTATAGTTTTGCAGAATCTGCTGCATCAGGGCCGGATCATACCCGCCCATGGGCATACCGCCGTCAGCAAAGCCCTCGCCGTAGCTACCGGGGTTCACACCGCCGCCCATGCTGGCAACGCCGCCCGCATAGAAGTGGCCGCGTTTGGCCGCATCCTCAGTGGCCTTGCCGTAATCAACCGTCTTGTAGCCACCGGCCAGACCCACGGCGTTGGGGTGCTTATCCTCGACCTCCTGAGCCATAAGGCCGATCTGCTGACGCTTGTCGCCGCCCTTATAGTTGTAGCTATAGATCGGCTGGCCATCGAAGGTCTTACCGACCTCTTTGACGTTCTCCTTAAGGCGTTCGTCAGAGAAGAAGCCGCCGGGCTGTGTCGTCGTGGTCGTGTTGCCAGATAGGGCGCCTGTTCCCTCAGCAATATTTGCCAAGAACTGCGCCGTTTGGAACGGATAGGATTGCTGCTGCAGGAACTGGTTGTACAGCGCCTGCAGGCCAGCCTGCTGGGTCTGCTGCTGCATCTGACCAGCGGCAAGCTGCGCTTGCGCACCCTGCAGCGCCGCGCCCTGTGCGCCAGCACCAAGGCCCGCCATCTGCTGGGACGTGTTTGCACCCATGCCATATTGCTGCTGGGCCAGAGCCGCACGCTGCTGGGCAGTGTTTGCGCCCTGAGCATATTGCTGCTGAGCCAAGGCCGCACGCTGCTGAGACACTGTCGATCCCATGCCAAACTGCTGCTGGGCCAAAGCCGCCTGCTGCTGAGCGGTCGTTGCACCCTGTCCAAACTGCATATTGCCGATGTTGGCTTGGTTCATGGCGGTGCCAGAGCCCATGGCATAACCCTGCTGAGCCAAAGCGGCCTGCTGCTGAGCCGTCGTGGCACCCATGCCGAACGTCTGCTGAGCATTAGCGGCCTGCTGCTGAGCCGTCGTAGCGCCCATGCCGAACGTCTGTTGGGCCAGCGCAGCTTGCTGCTGAGCCGTCGTGGCACCCATGCCAAATTGCTGTTGCGCCAAAGCGGCCTGTTGCTGGGCCGTTTGCGCCGACATGGCAAATTTCTGCTGCGCCATGGCCGCCTGTTGTTGGGCCGTTTGAGCGCCTTGAGCAAACATCTGCTGACCGGCCCCAAGCTGGCCCTGTGCCAAGCCCATGCCTTGCGCGTATTGCTGCTGGCCGACGCCCTGAAGGCCCTGTCCAGTCGTTTGATTTTGGTTAAGGATTTGTTGACCTAGGGTCGAGAGATTTTGGCCCGCGCCAGCCTGCTGGCCGTAAATCTGCTGACCGATCTGGGCAAGATTTTGACCCGCACCGGCCTGTTGTGCGTAAAGCTGCTGAGCCATGGCGGCCTGCTGCTGGGCAGCCGTTAGCCCCTGACCAAAGCCCTGCTGGCCGATGCCAAGTGTCGTCTGTGCCCCTTGCTGAATCGCTGCACGGTTGGCCTGCTCAGCCGCCAGATTGACGCCCTGCTGCTGCTGGGCAGCGCCAAGGGCTTGGCCATAGCCTTGGTTCAAAATGCCAGAATAGATTTGAGCGTTAGCAAGCTGCTGCTGCTGAGCCAAGCTGGCCGCAGCGATGCCTGCACGATCACCCCCGAAGGCCCCTTGCTTGATCGCATTGCCGGTTTGCCCAGACATCGCTTGCTGGTTTTGCTGGTCGAGCATGCCCTGCGTGCCCTGAAGCACGGACGAGATGTAGGGGCTCATAAACTGGCCGATCTGTTGGCCGCCAATTTGCCCCGGACTAACGCCCTGCATTCCTGCCTGATTAAGCGCCTGTGCCTGTTGCTGGAATGGTTGAGCGCCCGCCAAGGACTGATTGATCTGAGACAGTGCCTGATAGTTTACCGGAGCAGCCGCCCCAAGACCCTGAGCATATTGCTGGATGGCCGCTTGGTTCAGGGGGTCGGCCTGATTTAGGCTTTGCTGATACTGAATATCGGCACGCTGGTTGTAAGGGTCTGCCGCAGATAGGCCGGTCCTGTAAAGCGATGCCGCATCTTGATTATAGCCCTGAGCCCCAGAATAGGCACTCGACATATTGTTGACAGCATTTTGCTGCAAAGGCTGCACGCTAGAATAGGCCTGAGATAGCGTATTTCCGGCCTGATCGGTGCCCTGATAACCAGCCCCAAGGCCGCCAAACAGTGTGCCATAGGCCCCGGCGGTATTTTGCATCCCAATATCTTGAGCATTAAGAATGCTATTGCCAGCCGTGTTGGTCATGGCATTACCGGCCCGCTGAGCATTGAGGATGCTATTGCCGGAAGCATCCGTCATGGCATTACCGGCCTGCTGAGCATTGTAGATGCTGTTACCGGCGGTATTATTGCCCGCATATCCAAGCATCGCGGCATTGCCGAGGCCACCCAAGGCTCCACGATTGATGTTTTGAGCATCATACATAGAGTTGTTGATGGTGCCGTATGACGCCCCAACACCAGCCTGACCTTGATTATATCCCGTATTTAGCGGATCATATGCCTGCTGGGTTCCATACTGGCCAGCCTGCTGAGCATAATTCAAATCGTTATAGGCTTGGCCCGTATTGTATTGGCCGACATTCTGCGCGTTCGTAAGGTAGCCAGTAGCGGCCTGATAATAGGGCTGGGCCTGATTGGCGGCGACATTTGTGTTATAAATGCCGGTCATCTGTGTTGACGTGAGGGGGGCGACAAAGTCGTTCACATTTGTCGAGTATTCCTTAAACGGCGTACTCGCGGCGTCCTCAGCACGCGCATTGACCGCGTTGTAGCGGGCCAAGACTTCTGGGGGAATCGATACGCCCTGCGTGGTTGTCGAACTCTTGCCGCCCATAGATTTACCCCGTCACTTCCGCATTTTGCCCAGTCGTTGCCCCGTAGAGCCAAAAGGCTCCAGCCGGTTTGCCGAATTGACGTTCGTACATTCGGACCTTGGCCTCAGTACGGCTGTTAGATAGTACCCCAATTACTAGGGGTATGCCTAGAGTGTCCGACACCTCTTTGCTGAACTCGCAAAGCCGCTTGGCCCGGCCACCCTTTGCCGCTCGATATTCAGGGTGGATAAAGATGGCCTTTTCCTCAATGACCAAATCATCCGAATACCACATGGTGCCGATCCTAAGCAGAATGGCCCCCTCGATAATGCCGCCGGGTTTGCCAATGCATCCCATTAGGCCGTTGTCCTGATGGACGGCTGGCCAGATTTGCTCCAACAAACGTCGGACGCTTGGCTGCAGAAAGCCATTTTCATCCGAGGCGGCGATCGCCAATGCCATAAGTTCATCAAGGTCGTGCGGCGTTCCAATTCTGATCTTTAGCTCTTCAGATTCGCTCATAATTAATCCTCTAATCGCGTTTGGGTCCGGGCAAATTCTTAAGGGTCTCTACGGTCTTTGCCCGCATACGTTTGACAAAATCATCTAAAACACGGTGGCCCGCTTCAAGATCGCCGCCGCCCGCCACCATAACCTCTTTTGGCGACAGAACATACTCCCCACCAGCCGCAACGATCGGCACGGAGCCTGTGTGCTCTCCGCCACCAGCCTTACCCGGCAGGGGTTCGTTGTAAGGCCCTCCAGAGGCTCCGTAGGGCTGATCGCTGTCACTCTGGCCATATGGGGCCGACGTGCCGCTGTAGGGCGCTGTGTCGCCGCTGTAGGGCGATCCGCCGAACATCCGGCGCATGTGCTTAAACCCGGCCATGGTGTTGCCTTCGCCCATGGCGCTGATGATGTCGGCGGGGATCACATAAGACCCGGACGGGACATGCATCGGTAGGTGATCCGTGCGGCCTGCTACAGGGCTATGGATCGGGCCTGTGTGAAGATGATCGCCTGCGGGCTCAGGAGCGCCCCACGCATGACCTGAGAGGCCGCCGGGCGATACTGTGGTCGTGGTGGTTTCTCCCCCACCAGCCTTGGCCGTGCGAGCGGACTGCTTAAAGGCCTCTGCGGTTGGCGCACCCTTGGTGCCGGGCCTACGCATGTGCTCCTTAGAGCCGTGGGCAATCCGCTCTTGCTTAGCATGGATGTTGGCATAGAGGCCGCCGCCACCAGCCTTACCCACCGACCGCGCAACATTAAGGGCCGCAGCAATGCTCTGATTGCGCGGATGGCCAGCAGCGATCATTTCGCTGATGTTATGGCTGATCGTCTTTTGGGACTTGCCCTTGGATAGAGGCATGACGGTTTCCTATGCAGCCGTGTTGGCAATCAGCACGCCCTCAACGGCAATGCCGACAGCGGCAGTTCCGGTCGGCGTGTTGGCTTGCCACTGGATATCAGTTTTTTGGGCATACCCACGGGGAGATACGCGCATGCTGGAATATGTGTTGGCAAATGGGGCTTGAAGCAAAATCTGCTGCAGACCAGTTTGCGACAATGTCAGCACCCGATAGGTGCAATAGGCGGACGAGGTATTGCCTACTTGGTTGGAGTAGGCGTTTGATCGCGTAAGATAGAAGGTGTACCCGTTTGGCACGGTATAGACCATCATTTGGCTCTTGCCGCTGCCAACCAGCATCTCGGCATATTGAATTGTTTTGCCAGCGTTACCCAAATTAATGATGCCAATGGCATTAACCGATCCAGCAGCCTGTATGCTATTAATCCGTAGATAGCTATTGACGGTTGTCACGCCCGTCGTGCCGTTTGTCAGGATCAGCGTCTCTGAGATTTGATTGTAAGATGCATCAAGACCATTGATCAGCACCGATACGTTGGTGTCAGACGCCGACGATGACCAAAGCAGCATAGTCGTGGCCGAGACAGGGTAGGTATATGCCGTGGTGTTTTCCCATACGGGGATAAAGGTCGTGCCCACAGATGGCTGATAGCCATAGATGTTGACCACTGATGCGCCGGGCACAAGGCCGCGAGCCACTTGCATATACCATGGGGCCGAAAGGGTGCTTTCCGTCGAGCCAGCAACAAGGGGAAACTGGGTAATGCTCATGTGGATGCGCCCCCTGCAATCATGATCGTTACCGCCGTAGTCGAGGCCGACACCTGTATCGTGCCATTGGCAGATAGGATAAGCACAGCCTCCCAAAGCACAGTCGTGTTGGGCGGAACCGATACGTTATAAAACACTGCATTGGCCGCGCTGGCCGTTCCCCCGTAGGGAACCAGATAGACCGAAACGGTGGCCGTGGATGACGACGTGTTGCAGATATTAATGGTGTTGATGTGGGTCGGGCTAAAGGCCTGCGCCGTATAGACCGTCGATACAGACGTTGTGGCCGCGCCAGACGCCAAGAGTGTCGTCGGAAGGTTCTTGTACAGGCTCAGAAGGTTGGTTGCCGTGTTGCCGATGGCCACGACGTTATTCTTGATCGCTGTTAGGATGTCATCGATTGAGGCGGCCATTAGTACTTCCCATCCGGCTGGAACCGATAGCGCATATTACCGATGCGCCAAAAGCTGCCAATATCGTTGCTGCTCATTTCAATCGACACAAGACGGCCACGGAACCGGGGCGACACAAACGTCGTTCCCTGCGTTAGCGCAAATGGGCCATAGGCCGTAGGTGTCTCGCCGGGATAGTCAGCGACATAGAAGGTCAGGTTGACTGTCGCATTTTGAGCACCGTTGTAATAACCCCACTTCATGTCTGGCCAGACCTGATCGATGAAGGTCTTTACGTCACCATCGCTAAGCGTGAAGTAGCCAGTTCTGAAGTTGGACGCCATAGGCAGATTGTCGGCATCTGTCGATGTCTCATGCTGATAGATATAGCCCAGATTGGGGTCGGCACCGATCGGTGGGCCAAGCACAGACTGATCAATCCAAGCCGTTCTGGCCAGTGTCCCAAAGTCCCAAACCTGAAGGTTCACGTTAAATTTGGCATAGGCGCTGACTTCGCCGCCACTGGTCGTGGTGGGATAATACCAAGTGATTTCGCCAAAGCGGGAGTTGACCGCGCAACGGATTTTTGAGGTTTGGGTTGTATCAATGTCTTGGAAGATGACGTCCCAGATCGGGCAGGGCACGGGCATCACGCCGCCCCCCGAAAGAGAATAGAACGACGAAGGCCCCATCCAATAGACGGACCCGTTGATGGTTCCGGCAGCCTTACGGCCAATAAGGCCGCAGCCGGTGCCAATTTCGTTGAAGGAATAGACGTAAGGCTGGCCGGTATATTGCATTGCCCAGACGCCAATGTCTGTCCAGATCAGGCCCTGCTGTGGCCCTTGCAGGGCACCAACAATTCGCGACCCCTTAGGTATGCGATATGAGCCAGCTTGGTTTGTCACATTGCCGATCCAAGTGTTGTAATTGTTGACGTCACACCAGCGGATCAAAAGCGGGTCTTGAATGCCCGTGAAGGTCGATCCAAACGCGATGATCTGGCGCTGAGGCATGGCCACGAATATGCCATCGTTCATTGTCGGCGCATTGGGGATAACTGTCGCAATGGCCGCGCCGGTAGAAGGGTCCCACTGGTAAATAGGCTGGAAGGCAGCGTTATTGACCGTTGATCCGGTGCATGTTGCCGTTTGTGAAATGCTTACGGTATAGGTTCCTGCGCCGCCCGTGGTGCCGGTAACCTGTGCCAAAATTACCGTGCCCCCCGTAGCCGTGCCGCCAGTTAGGATTTGGCCCGCTCGAATGGTTCCGGTGACGCCGGATGCCGTAAGGGTCGTGGTGCTGATGGACCCGGTAAATGTCGCAGTCTGAACGACATCGCCATAAACGGGGCACGACAGCAGAATCTGGCCCCAGTTGTCGAGCGTCCAGTCGGTTGCCGGAATTGCAGTTCCCAGTGATGGGTCACTTGCCCCGGTGCCATATCCGCCATAGCCGTAGGCATTAATGCCATACCCACTGCCGACCTGAATCGCGCCAATCCCGAAGCTATATTGATATCTGGCCAGTCCGCCATTGATGGTCGCCGTAGTGGTTGCCGTGGCAATTACGTCGCCATTGATTGTAAATGTATTGGCACTTGGCACCGTTTGGATAACGTAATTGCCGCGAAGGGTGATCCCACCCACGATTGTGGTGACCAAAATTGGAAAGGTATCACCGACCGAAAAACCGTGGTTAGGCAGCGTTACCGTAACCGCATTAAAGGCAGCGGTTGTTGCGAAGCTTGCCAGCACCGGACTGACAGATGTGCTGCTGGCGAGCTTTGGGTTGCCATAAATGTCAACCGAAGCAATCTGAAAGATCGTGGCGCTGTAGAGGATATTCGTCGTTGGGTAGACGCCAAAAAGGATCAGTCCGCCGATGCTGATGTGCGTTTCGATAAAAATAGAATTGTACTGGGTGATTAGCGTGGTCACATTGTCCGTGATGCTCACGACGTTAGTTCCGGCAGTCGTGGCCAGAACAGGTGTGACGTTATCCACAGACGACTGCGGCGTGATTATCTTTTGAACACCATCCGTAATGACGCCCAATTGCGCCGAAAATCCGGAGTTTTGTGTTCCGTAGGCCAAATGATTGATGAAATTCTGGTCGGCCCAAGCCCACAAGGCCCGAACGATAATCGTGATCTGGTTGGAGTAATATTTTGTCCAGCCGCCAAGCTTTTGGATAAGGCCCAAGCCATTGCGATCGTAGATGAAGCGAACAAGCTGAGAGGTAGAGATGCCAGCCTCGTTAAGGGCTGGCGTCTCATTCTCATCTAGGCCCGGCTTAAGCTTAACGGATTGATGAGGCATGCGCCGTTACCTCGTCGATGTCGCTGCATCAGGAATAGACATAGACGACCAAGCAGAGACGCCAAATTTCTTGCGCTGCTCGACCACATTGGTGTCTTTCATGATGGTCATGTATTGAGCCTCGTAGCTCTGCGCCATCGCCGGGTCATCACTCATGCGGCCAAAGTTGCGCTGGTAGGCGCTGATATAGATCATACTGGCCATGATCAGCATGTCCGGAAGGTTTGTGCTAATATAGGTCGTGCCGGTGCTGGCGAGGGCCGTAGTGGCGTTTTGATAAAGTGTTGGCAGATTGACTGTGCCCGTAACAGTAACGCTGTAGGCCGTGTCTGGGGCTGGCCCCATCATAATGATGTTTGACGTGTTTCCGCCGGTTGCATAATCGCCGCCGTACATGGCAAAATATTTTGGCATGCCGGTGTTCAGGGAGCCATTGTAGACGTTCTGCAAAAACTCTTTGGTCGTGGGCAGAAGCGGATATACCGATCCGCTAGCGTTTACGGCAAGCGTTTGCAGGGTCTCAAAATCGTTAGAAGAGATTGAAAACATATTGGTGTTGGGCGTCAGGGTATAGTCCTTGCTGGTCACCGCAGGCAGCAAGTCGATATCACGCATGATCCGCTGCTCAGCATAGTTGAGCATCTGGGGGATGATGGCATTAAATGCAGCGTCCACGCCCTGAACCACACCAGACACAGTCGTCGTATTGACGACAGCCATGGTGGCAATCTGCGTGACGTAGCCGTTATATGTTAGAGGCGTCAAACCGGAGGCCATCGGGGTTCTCCTATTTCCTTGAGGACGCCTTTCGCAAAGCTACCAAAAAACGTGCTTAAATTCTAGGGCCGCTATCTGTCGGCCTTCCCATCTAGCTTATCATAGATTTTGTCGAGCAAGTCATGAACCCGTGTGATGTCCTGACGATAGTCGTCCTTCTGGACGTAATGTGATGGCAGATCGCGCTCAAGCTTGGATATGTCCTCACGCAGGGCCTTAACTGCCGCCCAAAGCTCTCTGAGAGCCCACCCAAGAATACCGGATACGGCCACAACGCCATATTGCATGAACTGGTCAAACGTCATGATCAGATCCCCACGGGAATTGTGGTGTAACCATATGGCAGGCCCACCAAGGCTGTTTTGATGATGGTTGTGGGCGTCAGAAGCGCACCGGCGGCGACGGCAGCGCCGGTGAGATAGGTAAACGCCATGGCTGAGGTCACGACAACGCTATAGAAGCCCGCAGCGGCAGAATTGGTCAGCCCCTCGACGGCCACCTGATCATTGGTAGACAGGCCGTGGGCCACCCGGCACGTCACGGCTATTGTGGTGGTACCGTTGGCCGTTACGGAGAGCAAGGACAGTGGGCGGCCATAGGTGATGCCATTGGTTAGCGGCATGACGGCATTGGGGTCTAGGCCCACAGGAGCGCCATATGGCTGCCCTGTGGCTGACCCGGCCTCATCGGTGATGAAACTCTCGACACGGGCATTGATGATCGGCGTAGGGTCTGCGGGCAGCACGATGGCGCGAAGCTGCTCTTGCGGCGTATCGGTGCAGCTATCGCAAACCAGAACACGGACATTTGCTAGCTGAGCGCCGCGCCAGTCATACTGCCATTTCAGATCAACGTGATTGTAGCGAAAGCCGCATCGATCGCAGATCGCATGCGCTCGAGGTGAGCTTGCGCTTGTTCTGGCCCGCCCGGCTTGAGATCCATACGCCATGATCTAAGCCCTAAAATAGCCAGAGATCATTGGGACGATGTACTGTTGGGCGGTTTCAATGTTCTGAGATGCGGCAATGCCGTAGGCCTCGTCGGCCAAGGGTTTGAGTAAGGCCACTTTATCGGGAGCCCAGATCAGGGCCAGACGTTCGGCAAGGCCAAAGGCAAAAGCCTCAAGAAAATAATAGGGAAGTTCTGCCTGCTGAGCGTTGGTGAACTCTGCGTCCTGAATCTGGCGAACCCGGTAATAGTTGAGCGAGGTCTGAGTGCCATCAGGCACCGGCCAGAGGGTGACGGTTGGCGACAGAAGGCGGTCAAACCAAAAAACGGTCGGGAAGCCAGACTGTGTCGGATTGGGATATGACGCATATTCGGTGCGACTGATCGGCATGATCAGGCGGTTTGTCGGGGTCGCTCCGCTTGTCGTGTTGATGTAGGCATCAAGCATCACGATCGTGCTTGAGGGCACTGAGTAGGTGGACTGCCCGGCCACAAGTGGAACGGTCTGTAGATCGACTGTCCACAGGTTGACGCCCATAGACGACCACCGGCCAAGCAGCATGTTAGACGCCATGCGGGCGCTTTCCATGTGCTCTTGCAGAAGGGCCGTGTTTCGAATGCCGCAGAGATTGAACGCATATAGCGTTATCTCACCGATAGACGGGTTGAAGCTATAGGTGCCGGATGTAGTCATTTTGCATCGGTCCTCTCTGTAGCGTCACCTTACTTCAGGGCGAGGAATTTTGAAACCGTTAGTGCGTTAATTAGCTGCTGCCCCATCGTGCCATCGACGTTGTATTGCGCGGCTATGGCCCGCCACACCGCAGCGGCGAGGCTTTCGGGGGACAAGACGGACTGGCCGGTGATATTGGCCGCCAGATCGCCCGTGGCGTATGGCACCAAGGACAGTGAGCCTGCGCCCGATAGTGATGCCTGAACCGATGCAAAGGCCGTGAGGGTGGCTGCGACTGCGCCAGAACCCGTTAGATTATTGCTGATCAGTTCTAGCTTGCCGACCAGCGACGGTGGCGGTGTGACGTTGCCCGCGCCTGTGAGCGAGGCGATAAGCTGGGCGATTAGGGTCAGGTTGCCGTTGGTGATATCGCCCGCGCCAGTCAGGCTGGCGTCAGATGGCAGACCGCCCGCTAGGTTTCCGCTTGATACCCCGTTGCCGTAGATTTGGTTGCTTGACCCGATCTGGCCCGCCTTCTGCGGGATGAACCAAGACAGGGTTGGGTAGCTTCCGTTTGGCAGCGCATACAACGTCAGCGCCGTGGTCGTCATATCCTGCATCATGCGGTTACGCCGACGACCGGACTGGACGAAATTACTCTGATTACCGCCGTGGATTGTGCCGGTTTGACCCGGCAAATAAGCACCAGTGTATTTTAGCGGTAGCTTATTGTAATTGGAGTAATTCCCAACCAGAGCCATTTTAGCCCCACGCTACGTCGATAGAGCCATAGAACGCTGAGTTGACCGGAGTTGCTGCGCCTGCGTACATCAGCCATTGCAGATTGGCACCGTCATAAATACGGGGCATTGACGGAAGCTGATTGACCAAATCGCGCTCGGATGCCACGCCAACCGTGGTAATCGGAAGCGTAAAGATTGGCTTGGCGAGAACCACGACCAGCGAGCCAGAAGTCATTGTGGCCGAAAGGTTGATGGTTTGAATAGACTGGATGCCTGTGTCGCCTGCCGCCAATGGCATGAACGGACCATACTTGCCCGCACCCGTTCCGGTATGGACAAGCGCCCCTACAGGTGACGCTGTGTTGGCAATCGGTAGTGAGGGGCTGGCAGGCGTCAAACGGCCCGACACGCCCGCCGCGTTAGTGTAACCTAGCTGGATGGTTGGCGTACCAGCGCCCATGACGACCGAAGGCACGATAAACGCCTGAACCCCCGCGCCTGTGGCATAGCGGGGCAGGGTTTGAGTTCCCGTGAATGATTGTGCGCCCGTCGTGGTAACTGACGACACGGTAAACATCGCAATCATATCAACCAGCATGAGTGTCGCCGGGGCCGTAGTTGCCGCCGCTGAGAACGCCGAGACGTTCAAGATATTCTTGATTGATGGCGAGACGGCACCGCCCGTGTACAGTCCGTTGGTCGTTGCCGTGCCTGTGATAGTCTGCGATGTGACGGTCTGAGAGATGCTGACGTTGTAGGTACCACCCGCGTTGGCACCTGTACCCGTACCAAGTGAAGTGATGTAGGTACCCGCCGTAACACCCGTGCCAGATAGCAGCATACCGACAGTAAAGCGGTTTGTGCCGTGGGTGGTGTCGGTAAACACCGTGCCTGAGATTGAGCCGCCTAGCGCAGCCGTCGTGGCACCGATAGACGTCGAGTCCGACAGGGACTGAAACGCTAGGTTTGCCGTCGATCCATGCGTCGAGTTCTGAAACGGATTGCCCGCGCCTGTGCTTAGGTCGTACCACTGGCCAGCGACCTGTGCCGTGACGGGAAGGGCGTTCTTGTTCCAGTCAGTGCGGTTAAACTGCGAGGCAGTAATCGCGCTGATGATTTGATCCATCGACTGAAGAGCCATGAGTTATCCCCAAACCGTTTGAATTGTGCCAATGAAGTTCGACTGGTTTAACTGGTTGAAACCGGGGTTCATTAGCATCGAAAGATAGGCGTCATCTTCGATGACAGGAAGATCAAAGAAATCCGTCACAGGTGTGCGCTCGCCAGTAGTGCCGTTTTCCCGCAAGATGATCTGCTCAAGCGGCTTGACCAGAATGAATGCCAACAGACCGATATC